>Ga0326726_10000440_pt1 | contig 39300 bp, 46 predicted proteins | sample MHFenrmetagenome_2_FD_207603 | JGI IMG/M metagenome (GOLD analysis project Ga0326726, IMG submission 207603) | Lab enriched peat soil microbial communities from Michigan Hollow, Ithaca, NY, United States - MHF15MN | ecosystem: Environmental > Terrestrial > Soil > Wetlands > Peat | place: USA... | reverse complement strand
CGGCGCTAGGACTTCTGCCGCGCCGCCATGAGCGCGGCGCGGCGCTCCAGGCTCTCCTTCGGCCAGCGTTCCGAGATCTTATAGAACTCGGGAACCGCCTGCGCGCCCTGCGGCAACACCACCCAGGGCAGCTTGGTGGACGTGAAGATATGAATATCGGGTGGGAAGCATCCCGCCTCGTCGAGCGTGCCCACGCGCACGAAGCGCACCGCATCGCCCGCGCCCGCGTAGTTGCTCCACAGCGCGACGCGGCACTTCGGGCAACGCGCGATCTGCTGCCCCTTGCCGCTGAGCGACGGCATGTTGACCACTTCGACTTCGCCCTGGAGCAGCTCCACGCGATCGGCTTCGATCATTGCATTCAGCGCGAACGCAGCCCCGGTTTCGCGCTGGCACCGCGTGCAGTGGCAGCAGTGCACGAAGAGCGGCTTCGAAGTCATGCCGTAGCGCACGAAGCGGCAGGCGCAGCCGCCCTCCACAGGAAACGTCTTGCCAGCGTTCATTGCCTGCGCCTATCCATGAACTTCCGCATCCTCACTATCCCTGCTTCCCCGTCTGGTCGAGAGCGCGGGCAAAGCGGCGCTGGAGTGCGAGCGAGCCGCGTTATTGGGATCCATGACCGTGGCCGCGCACGAGAATATCGACGAAGCGGGAAGCAACAGCCCGCGGCTTGAAGCCACGAATGATCGGCATCAATTGGTCGGTAAGAAGATCCAGCTCGCGCGCAGCTTCGTCAATTGCTCTCACGAGGCTCTGGCGCTGTAGCCGCATGCATTCGACCAGATCGGCCGGACCCACCGATTCGTCTGCCGGTTGGGCGAACTGCAGCAGGTCCCCACTCGCGCGCACGTGCGTCCACGGGTGACCGATCCATACCATGGTCCAGCAGTCGTCGGCATGCGCCGCCGCTTGTTGCCAGTTCTCCAAATTGGCGAGATCACCGCAGCAGCCCGGCAGTATGTGGGCTTCCCCATGGGCTAGAACGAATCCGCCGAGCAGCGGGCCAATCTCATCGGCATCCCGCTCGGCGAAATCGTCAAAGGTACGCAGCAGAATGGTGCGCAGCACGTGCGCATCCGAGATTGCTCGGAGCGGCACCAACCATGACCCGGGCTGCCATGGCGTGAGGCCCACGATACCCGCGTCCTCAAGCGACTCACTCCAGTATTGGAGCCAACCTTGCGGATTCTCCGCCATGGATACCCCGGGATTTGGCCGCTCGCGTAGCGAGAAACGCCCGGGCGCCAATTCGAGAACTGGAGTAAGGGAGGTCATATCTCTCCCGCCATCGCGGCGGTCTGCAGCGGCTGCGCCGCGCGATCAGAGTCCCGCCTCATGCGCCTGCCGGTCGGCATGGTAGGAGCTGCGCACCAGGGCCCCGACCGCCGCGTGCCTGAATCCCATCGCCCGCGCCTCGCGCTCGAACAGCGCGAAGGCGTCGGGATGCACGTAGCGCTCGACCGCCAGGTGGTGTGGCGAGGGCTGCAGGTACTGGCCGATGGTGAGCATGTCCACGCCGTGCGCGCGCAGGTCGCGCATCACCTGGAGGATCTCGTCGTCCGTCTCGCCCAGGCCCACCATCAATCCCGACTTCGTCGGCACGCCCGGCACGCGTTGCCAGAACTCCTGCAGGAGCTTGAGCGAGTGCCGGTAGTCCCCGCCCGGCCGCGCCTGCCTGTAGAGCCGCGGCACGGTCTCGAGGTTGTGGTTCATCACGTCGGGCGGCGCGGCGAGCAGGATCTCCAGCGCGCGGTCCAGGCGCCCGCGGAAATCCGGCACCAGCACTTCGATCGTGGTCTGCGGCGATCCTGCGCGCACTGCGCGGATGCAGTCCACGAAATGCTGCGCGCCGCCGTCCTTGAGGTCGTCGCGGTCCACGCTGGTGATGACGACGTACTTCAGCTTCAGGCGCGCGATGGTGTCGGCGAGGTGCGCCGGCTCATGCGCATCCGGCGCGAGTGGCCGGCCGTGCGCAACGTCGCAGAACGGGCAGCGCCGCGTGCAGATGTCGCCGAGGATCATGAACGTGGCCGTGCCCTTGCCGAAGCACTCGCCGATGTTCGGGCAGGAGGCTTCCTCGCACACGGTGTGCAGTTTCTGCGCGCGCAGCACCTGCTTGATCTCGGTGAAGCGCGAGCCCGGGCTCGCCGCCTTGACGCGGATCCAGGCGGGTTTGGCGAGCGGCGCCCTCGGCACGATCTTGATGGGAATGCGCGCCGTCTTCTCCCGGCCCTTTTCCTTCACGCCGGCGTCACGCATTATCGAGCCCTTGCACAAGCGCCTGCGCGAGCGCCATTCCCACGCGTTCGGCGGAACCCTTGATGCCGAAGTCCCTTGCCTGCACGACCTGCAATCCGGGATAGCCGCACGGGTCGATGGCCGCGAAGGGCGCAAGATCCATGTCTACGTTGAGCGCGAGCCCATGCCAGGCGCAGCCCCGCGTCACGCGGATGCCGAGCGCCGCGATCTTCGCGCTGCCCACATAGACGCCCGGCGCACCCGCCTTGCGCTGTGCCGTCACGCCGTGCCCAGCGAGAAAGCCGATAACGCTCTCCTCCAGCAGGTGCACGTAGGGCTTCACCTTGATGCCGCGCCGCGCGAGGTCCACGAGTGTATAGAGCACCGCCTGCCCCGGCCCGTGATAGGTGATCTCGCCGCCGCGCTCGGCCTGCTCGAGCGGAATGCCGTTGGCGAATTTCGGCCCGACCTTCGCATCCGCGCCCTGCCCGAGCGTGTACACCGGCGGGTGCTCGAGCACCCAGATCTCGTCCGGCGTGTCCGGCGTCCGGTTGAGGGTGAACTCGCGCATCTGCGCGACTGTGGGCGCGTACTCGACCTGCCCGAGGCAGCGCACGCGCGTCGCGAGCGCGGCCTGCATCACAGCACCATGACGACCGCGGGGTGGTCGCAGAGGTCCTTGTAAAGTGCGTCGAGCTGCTCGCGCGAGGTCGCGCGGATCGTGCAGGTAACGCTGAGGTAGGTTCCCTGCCGGCTCGGGCGCAGCTCCATCGTCGCCGCATCGAAATCCGGCGCGTGCTTGCGCACGATGGTGAGCACGCTGTGCGCGAAGCGCCCCTCCTTCCTCCCCATCACCTTGATCGGGAAGTTGGTGGGATAGGAGATGAGCGACTCTTCGTTGGCGATCGGCATTGGGGAAGCTCCGACCTAGGCCGACACCGCCTCCTTGCGCATCACTTTCGCCTTGAACTCCTGGTAGCCCCGCCAGGCCTTGCGGAACAGCGGTCCCGGCTTGCCGTTGCCGACGGGCTTGCCGTCCAGCGTGACGATGGCAAGGATCTCCTTGGACGAGGACGTGACCCAGACCTCGTCTGCGGCGCGCACGTCGGCTTCGGTGACGTCGCGGAACTCCAGCGGAATCTTCGTCGCCTGCGCGATCTCGACCACCACGTCGTAGGTGATTCCGGGCAGGATCAGGTTCGACTTCGGCGGCGAGAGCAGCGTGCCGCTCTTCGCCACGAACACGTTGGAGGCGGAAGCCTCGGTGAGCTTGCCGTCGCGGAACAGGATCGTCTCCACGGCGCCCGCGTCGGCCGACACCTGGCGCAGGAGGCAGTTGCCGATGAGCGAGATCGACTTGATGTCGCAGCGGTGCCAACGGTAGTCGACCGCGCTCACTGCCGCGGCGCCCTTCTCCACCAGCTCCTTGGGCGGATTGACGAGCGGGTTGCACATCATGAACACCGTCGGCTCCACGCCGGCCGGGAACGCGTGGTCGCGCTTGGCGACGCCGCGCGTCACCTGCAGGTACACGCCCTGGTCCTGCCAAGGCTGCTTGGCGATGAGCTGCAGGATGATCTCGCGCCACTGCTCGCGCGGGTACGGGTTCTTGATGCGCACGGCGCCGAGGCTTTTTTCCAGACGCGCGAGGTGCTCGTCCATGCGAAACGGCGCGCGCGAATACACCGGGATCAACTCGTAGACGCCATCGCCGAAGATGAAGCCGCGATCCAGCACCGGCACGCGTGCCTCGTCGATCGGAAGAAATTTGCCGTTCAGGAAAACCATGTGGACTCCGCTACTGTGGGCCCTGCTACTGGAACAACAGCCGCAGTGTATCCCAGGCGCGGCCGAAGAAACCCGCCACGGCGACGCTCTCCAGCGCCACCACGGGATATTCGCCCAGCGGCCTGCCGTCGAGCTGCACCCGCAGCATGCCCACGCGCTGGCCCTTCGCCACCGGCGCGAGCACCGGCGGGTGCGTGAGCAGCTCCGCGCTGAGCTTGGCCGCCTGGCCCTTGGGCACCGTCACCACCAGAGGCTCGGTGAACCCGGCGCTCACTCCGGGAAGCGCCCCCTTCCACACTGGGACCGACCTCACGGCCTCGCCGCCCGCGAAGAGGCGCACGCCGTCGAAGTGCTGGTAGCCCCAGTTGAGCAGTTTCTGCGACTCCTGCGCGCGCGCGGATTCCGATGCGGCGCCAAGCAGCACGGAAAGCAGGCGCCGCCCGCCGCGCTGCGCCGAAGCCACCTGGCAGTAGCCCGCCGATTCGATGTAGCCGGTCTTCACGCCATCGACGCTCGCGTCCTGCCACAGGAGGCGATTGCGGTTGAGCTGCGTGATGTTGTTGTAGCGGTACTCGCGCATGGCGTAGTAGCGCACGTACTCTTGCGGGTACTCGCGGATCAGCGCCGCGGTGAGCAGGTAAAGGTCGCGCGCGGTGCTGTAGTGCTGCGCCCCGGGCAGGCCTGTGGCGTTGATGAAGTGCGTGTTCTGCATGCCGAGGCGCGCCGCTTCGTGGTTCATGCGCTCGGCAAATGCGCCTTCTAATCCCGCGACCGCCTCGGCGAGCGCGATGGCGGCGTCGTTGCCCGATTGCACCACCATGCCATAGATCAGCTCGTCCACGACGGCCGGCCGGCCGGGCTGCACGAACATGCGCGAGCCCGGCGCGCGCCAGGCGCGCTCGGACACGTCGACCTTCGCCGTCGGCGAGAGCTTGCCCTCGCGCAGCGCGCCGAACACCACGTACGCGGTCATGAGCTTCGTGAGCGAAGCCGGGGCGAAGCGCTCGTCGGCTTGGTCCTCGGCGAGGACCTGGCCACTCGTGAGATCGGCGAGCAGCCACGCCCTGCCGGCGACGGGCGGCGCCTGCTGCGCGCTTGCGGCGCTGCAAGCCAAGGCGAGAGCGAGCCACAGCAAAAGGACGCGCATCCGCCGGAAACTACCGCTGCGCGAGCGGCGCGCCCGCCGGCACGATCTGCTCGATCTCCACTTGCGCGTTGCCCTGCGCGATGAAGCCGAGCTTGTAGGCCGCGGCGTAGGAGACGTCGATGGCGCGGCCGGAGTGGAACGGCCCGCGGTCGTTGATGCGCACCACCACGCTGCGGTTGTTGGCGAGGTTGGTGACGCGCGCGTAGCTCGGTATGGGCAGGATCGGGTGGGCGGCGGACATCTTGTACATGTCGTACTTCTCGCCACTGGAGGTCAGGCTGCCGTGGTAGCGCTTGCCGTACCAGCTCGCCGAGCCGCGCTGCTTGAACACGCCCACTCGCGTGAGCGGCACGTATTTGCGGCCCATCGCCTCGTAGGGCCGGTTGGCATAACGGTGCAGCGGCTCGGCCCGCGGCACCGCATCGGGGATCGAGGCGAGCTTCGCGCTGTCGCCGGGGCCGTCGTCCTTGTAGTAGCCGCCGGCGCGCTTCTCCGGCGTGGAACTGCAGCCGGCCGCGAGAATTGCGAGCGCGAGCGCGACGTGCCTCATGCCTGGTAGACGACGTTCCCCGCGACGAGAGTGGCGCGCACGCGGCCGACGAGCTCCAGGCCGAGGAAGGGCGTGTTCTTGCCCTGGCTCTTTAGCGCCGCCGGCGTCACGCGCCAAGCGGCCTGCGGGTCGAAGAGCGCGAGGTCGGCGGGCGCGCCGGGCTCGATGCGCCCAGACGGCACCCCGAGGATGCGCGCTGGCTCGCTCGTGATGCGCGCGAGGGTCTGCGCGAGCGTGAGCTTCCTTTCCATCCCCCACTTGAGCGCGAGCGGCAGCAGAAGTTCCAGCCCGGTGGCGCCGGGCTCGGCCTCGGCGAAGGGCAGCAGCTTCTGGTCCTCGTCCACCGGTGTGTGGTCCGACACCGCGCAGTCGATGGTGCCGTCGGCGAGCGCCGCGGCGAGCGCCTCGCGGTCGCGCTGGGAGCGCAGCGGCGGCTCGAGGCGGCAGTGCGAATCGAAGTAGCCCAGGTCCATGTCCGAGAGATGCAGGTGGTGGATGCCGACGTCGCAGGTGAGCGGGAGCCCGTCGTGCTTCGCGCGCCGCAGCATGGTGACGCCCGCGGCGCTGGAGATGCGGCAAACGTGCGCACGCGCGCCCGTGGCGCGCACCAGCTCGAAGAGCTGCGCAAGCGCGATGGTCTCGGCGAAGGCCGGTATGCCGGGCAGGCCCAGGCGCGTCGCTACCTCGCCGTCGTGCGCCACGCCGCCCTTGGCCAGCCAGGCGTCTTCGGCACGCAGCCACACCGGCAGCCCGAAGGTGGCCGCGTATTGCAGCGCGCGCCACAGCACCTGCGTATCGGCGACTGTCGCGTTCGCCTGCGAGAAGGCGACGCAGCCCGCTTCCGCCAGCTCGGCCATCTCGGTCAGGTGCTTGCCCTCCAGTTTCACGGTGAGCGCGCCCACCGGGTAGACGCGCGCGCGGGAGAGCGCCTTGGCGCGCCGGCGCAGCATGTCCACCAGCCCGGGCTCGTCCAGCGGCGGGTCGGTGTCCGGCGGGCAGGCAAGGCTCGTCACCCCGCCCGCCACCGCGGCGTCCATCTCGGACTCGAGCGTCGCCTTGTGCTCGTAGCCCGGCTCGCGCAGGCGCGCGGCGAGATCGATGAAGCCTGGCGCCACCACGAGGCCGCGCGCGTCGATCGTGCGATCGGGGGTACCCGCGGGCTGCGCGATCCTGCCGTCGGCGACGAATACGTCGCCGAGCGCGTCGCGCCCGCTCGCCGGATCCACTACTCGACCACCTTTAATGAGCAGCTTCATGTCTCCTGACACCCTGTAGTGGGGGGCGCGGGGGGAGGCGACGTGAGCCTCCCCTGCTCCTATCCGCCTCCAGCAATCATGCTCATCACCGCCATGCGCACCGCGATGCCGAAGGTGACCTGCGGCAGGATCACCGAGTGCGGCCCGTCGGCGACCGCGGAGTCGATTTCCACGCCGCGGTTGATCGGGCCCGGGTGCATGACGATGGCGTCGGGCTTGGCGAGCGCAAGCTTCTCGGCCGAGAGGCCGTAGTGCTTGTTGAACTCCTGCGCGGAAGGCAGCAGCGAGCCGCTCATGCGCTCGTTCTGCAGTCGCAGCATCACTACCACGTCGGCGCTCTTCAAGCCCTCCGGCATGGTATGGAACACGCGCACGCCGAGCGCGGCGGCGCCTGGCGGGATCAGCGTCTGAGGGCCGATCACGCGCACCTCGGGCACGCCGAGCGTGGTGAGGCCGTGGATCAGCGAGCGCGCCACGCGCGAGTGCAGTACGTCGCCGACGATCGCCACGGTGAGCGCGCCGAAATCCTTCTTGTAGTGGCGGATGGTGTACAGGTCGAGCAGCCCCTGCGTGGGGTGCGCGTGGCGCCCGTCGCCCGCGTTGATCACGTGCTCGTGCGGCTTGACGTGGCGCGCGACGAGGAACGGCGCGCCGGACGAGGCGTGGCGCACGACGAAAATGTCGGCCTGCATCGCCGAGAGGTTGGCCACCGTGTCGAGCAGCGATTCGCCCTTGGAGGTCGAGCTCACGGCGACGTTGAGGTTGATCACGTCGGCCGAGAGGCGCTTGGCGGCGATCTCGAAGGTGGTGCGCGTGCGCGTGGAGCCCTCGAAGAACAGGTTGAACACGCTCTTGCCGCGCAACAGCGGCACTTTCTTGATGTCGCGCTCGGTGACCCCGGCGAAGGACTCCGCCGTGTCGAGGATCTTCAGCAGGATCTCGCGCGGCAGTCCCTCGATGGACAGCAGGTGCTGCAGTTCGCCGTTGGCGTCGAGCTGCGGGTTACGCTGCACGTTCGAGCTCCAGCGACATTCTGCCGTTGGCCTCGCGCTTCAGGCGCAGGCGCATGCCGGCCGGCACCTGCACCATGGCGCCCGCAACCTGCGCGCACACCGGCAACTGCCGGCCGTCGCGCTCGGCGAGCACGACCAGCGCAATCGAGGCCGGGCGACCGTAGTCGAACAGTTCGTTCATCGCTGCGCGCACGGTGCGGCCGGTATAGAGGACGTCGTCCACCAGCAGCAGGTCCTTGCCCTCGACGTCGAACGGGATCTTCGAGCGCTTGGGATCGCGCGCGAGCCCCTGCTTGGCGTAGTCGTCCCGGTAGAACGCCGGATCGACCAGCCCCAGCGGAACCTTGAGCGCGAGCGCGGCGTGCAGCCGCTCTGCCACCCAGGCGCCGCCGGTGTGGATGCCGACCATCGCCGTTGACGGCTTCACGCGCGCCTTCAGCTCGCGCGCGAGCTGCTCGCAGAGCTTCTCGGCGTCAGGCAGCGCGGCCATGGAAGTACTGTTCGAGAATCAGCTGCGCGGCAACGGAGTCCACCGCCTTCTTCCTTGCGCCGCGCAGCAGGCTCTCGGCGGCGACCGAGGTGTAGCGCTCGTCCACGCGCGCCACCGGCAGGCGAAAGCGCCCCTCGAGCTGACGCGCGAAGCGCTGCACGCGCTTGGCGAGCGGGTGCTCGCCGCGCTCGGCGACCGGCAGCCCCACGACCAGGGCGTCGGGCCGCCACTCCCTGACCAGCTTCTCGATCTGGGCGAACCCGGGCGCGGCGATGCCGGGCAGCGGATGCGCGGTGCCGAGCTCCGCCTCCCCTACTGCAACGCCAATGCGCTTGATGCCGAAATCGAATGCGAGGACGGTGCGCGCCTGCTCAGGCATGTCCCGCCGAGTCCGCGAGGCGCGCGTAATCCACGCCGAGCAACTCCATCGCCGCCGGCAGGCGCTCCTCCGACGGCAGGTCGAAAATGATGGCGTCCTTCGCTTCCACCGTGAGCCAGGCGTTCTGCCCCAGCTCGTGCTCGAGCTGGCCCGCCGACCAGCCGGCATAGCCCAGCGTCACCAGAATCTTCTGCGGACCCTCGCCACGACCCACCGCCTCGAGGATGTCCTTGGACGTGGTGAGGCCGATCGCGTCGCGCACGCGCAGCGTGGACTGCCAATTGCCGGCGGGCTCGTGCAGGACGAACCCGCGGTCGGTCTGCACCGGGCCGCCGAAGTAGATCGGGGCGTCCGACAGGTCCTGGTGCTTGAGCGTGAGCGAGAGGCGCTCGAACAGCGCCTGCAGGGTCATGTCGATCGGACGGTTGACCACCAGCCCGAGCGCGCCCTGGTCGTTGTGCTCGCAGACGTAGGTCAGGCTCTTGGCAAAGTACGGATCGGCCATGTTGGGCATGGCGATCAGGAAGTGATGCGTCAGATTGATCGAGGACACGCTCAATAGCTATTTTACCGCATGCACTTGGACTGCGCCGCGCAGGCCTGCTTCCGCCGTGACCTGCGCGCCCACGACACCGCCGTCCTGCACGCGGCGCTCACCGCGCACGGCGTCATGCGTCAGTAGCGCAGGCTCGCGAGCGCGTCTCCGAGCTCGCGCAGCAGGCCTGCCACCTCCTCCACCGAGGCCGCGGCACGCGTCGCCGCCTCCGCAGCCTGCTCCGCGCCCGAAAGCATCTCGCGCACGCCGGAGGCGATGGCGCTCGCCGCGGCGCCTTGCGCCTGCGTGGAAGCCGACATTTCCGCAATCTGGGTGCTCAAGCGCTCGAGGAACCCAGCGAGCTCCGCGAGCGTGCGGCCCGACGCGCTACCGCCGAGCGCCTCGGCCTGAGCCGCGACTTGGGAAAGGAGCTTCGCGGCGCGCGCCATCTCTGGCGAGGCGCCGCGCACCTTGTCGACGGTCTGCGTCGCGGCGCGCACGCGCTGGCCCATGTCCTCGACCACCGCGAGCGCCGCGAGCACCGCCTGGCGTCCTTGCGTCGCCGCCTTGAGCGAGGCGCGCATCAGCTCCGTGGACTTGTTGGCCCGCGTCGAGAGCTCGTTCACCGCGCGCGCCATGCCGAGCGCCCGCGCGCTCGCGCCCTTGATGCGCTCGGACTGGCGCCGCGCCGAATCGAGCAGGCCGTCGGCTGCCGATTGCGCCGAGCTCGCCGCGCCGCCCACGCGCTCCGCCGCCACGGCGACGCGCGTCACCAGCGCGCGCAGTGCGTCCAGCGCGTCGTTGAGCGAGGCGGCTGCCGGATAGGTGATCTCGCTGCTCACCGAGACGCGCGTGGTGAGGTCGCCGGCCGCCAGGCCTTCGACCTCGCGGCGCAGCAGCTCGACCGCTTCCAGATCGCGCTCGTGATGGCGCCGCAGCACGGCGTGGCGCCGCGCGATGCTCTCGCGCTGGCGCCGCTCATCGATCAGGGTGAAAAGCCCGACGAGCAGCAGCGCCGCGACCAGCGCCGCCGACACCGTGGCGAGGCCGACGCTCCGGTCGCTCGGCGCCGGCTCGTCCCGGTAGGCCGCGACCACACGGTCGATGGCTTCGAGAAGGCGCTCGGAGCCCGCGTGGATGGCGAAGGCGGCATCCTTCGCCGCGGCAAGCCGCATGCGGGTGCCGAGCACCGCCACCACCGCGTCCTGGTACTGGCCGAAGCTCTCGGCGAGCTCGCCGAGCGCCGCGCGCTCATCCTCGCGCGCGCCCACGCGCAGCCGCGCCAGCGTGCCGCGGAACTCGTTGACGTCCTTGCCGAGCAGGAACTCGACCTCGGGCTCGACGTGATCGGCGGCGAGCAGCCGTTGCGCGCCGAGCGCCATGCGCTGGGTGAGCAGCGCGAGCCGGCTCGCGGCCGCGCTCTCCGCGGCGGGCGCGCCGCGCGCGAGCTTCAGGTTCAGCACGCGTTCGGCGCGTTCCAGCAGCAGCGGGTTGCCGCGCTCGAGGTTGCGCGCCGCGGCCGCGAGCGCCGTGAGCATGCGCTGCTCGCGCAGCAGGATCGTGGCCTGCCGCTCGGTGTCCTGCCACTGCGCCTCGAGGGCCTGCACCACGGCGGAGGCGCGCCCGTCCTTGCCGAGTCGCGCGAGTCCCGCGGCGAAGCCATCGCGGCTCGCCTGCACCTGCGGAAACGACTCGGGATCGCCGCGCAGGCTGCGCAGCGCGCTCTTCGCCAGGCGCTGCGAGAGGGTGCGCAGCTCGGCGGCCGCCAGCAGATGATCGTCGCCCAGGTGTGCCAGGCGGTACTCGGACCACGCCAGCCACAGCGCAATGGCGAGCAGCGCGGCGAGCACCGAGGCGAGCAGCGCGAGCTGCCGGCGCAGCGGCAGCAGCGTGACCACGCGCAGCGCGCCGGCCCACTGCGCGAGACGCCGCGTCCAGCCGGCGCCGTGCGGCTTCAGGTCCAAGCGCAGCAGCGCGCGCTCAGATCTCGACCATCTCGAAATCTTCCTTGCGCGCGCCGCATTCCGGGCAGGTCCAGTTCATGGGCACGTCCTCCCAGCGCGTGCCCGGCGCGAGACCCTCGTCCGGCGCGCCCGCGGCCTCGTCGTACAGGTATCCGCAAATCAGGCACATCCAGGTCTTGTACTGAACTTGGCTCTCGGTCATCAGCGCGCGGCGAGGGGTGGGTTAAAATCGTGCGGCATCTTAGCTCATTCCGCGGCGCGCCCCGCGCCACGCATGCCTCCGCCACCGCCGCTCGTTCTCAGTTTCGCCGCCACCGATCCCACCGGCGGTGCCGGCCTGCAAGCCGACGTGCTGACGCTCGCCGCGCTCGGCTGCCACCCGCTGTCGGTGGCGACGGCGATCACCGTGCAGGATACCCATGGCGTCTCGCGCGTGCAGGCGCTCGATGCGGCACTCGTCAGCGAGCAGGCCGAGCGCCTGCTCAGCGAGCTGCTGGTCGCGGCAATCAAGATCGGCGTGGTGGCGAGCGCCGCCAGCGCGTCGGCGATCGCCGCGCTGCTCGCCGCGCTCCCGCGCGTACCGGTGGTGCTCGATCCGGTGCTCGCTTCGGGGCGCGGCGATTCCCTCGCCGATGCCGCGGTGCTCGCCGCGATGCGCGAGCGCTTGCTGCCGCGCACCACGGTGCTCACGCCCAACACGCTGGAGGCGCGCGCGCTCGGCGGCGTCAGCGAGTGCCTCGCCCGCGGTTGCCAGTACGTGCTCGTCACCGGCACGCACGCTGATACGCCCGAGGTGGTGAACACGCTGCACGGTGCCGGCGGCATCGTGCGCGAGGACCGCTGGCCGCGACTGCCGGGCAGCTATCACGGCTCGGGCTGCACGCTCGCCTCGGCGATCGCCGCGCGCCTCGCGCACGGCGATGCCGTGCCCGAGGCGGTGCGCGCGGCGCAGGACTACACCTGGCACGCGCTCGAGCGCGGCTTCCGGCCCGCGAGCGGCCAATACCTACCGGTCCGATGACGCGATGAAGCTGCGCGGACTCTACGCGATCACGCCGGATGACATCGGGCGCGCCGCGCCGGCAGGCATGCGGCGCGTCGCGGCCGCCGTGGCCTCAGGTGCGCTGTGCGCCCTGCAGTACCGCAACAAGGCGGCGAGCGCGTCGCAGCGCCTGGCGGAGGCGCGCGAGCTGGCGCAGCTGTGCCGCCGCTTCGGCGTGCCGCTCATCATCAATGACGACCTGGGGCTCGCGCTCGAGGTGGACGCCGCCGGCCTGCATCTCGGGCGTGAGGACGGCGACCTCGTTGGTGCGCGCGCGCAGCTGCCCGGGCGCATCCTCGGCGCGTCCTGCTACAACCAACCGCAGCTCGCGGAACGCGCGGTTGCGGCGGGCGCGGACTACGTCGCCTTCGGCTCGGTGTTTCCTTCCCCCACCAAGCCCGCCGCGGCGCGGGCGCCGCTTTCCCTCTTTTCCCTGCCGCTCGGCGTGCCGAAGGTGGCGATCGGCGGCATCACGCTGGACAACGCGCGGCAGGTCGTGGCGGCGGGCGCCGACTGCGTCGCCGTGATCACGGACCTGTTCGACGCGCCCGATGTTGCCCAGCGCGCGCGCGATTTTGCGAAGATCTTCCACCACGAGAATGCCCGTCGACCATGAGCACCGACCATGACATCGCGTAACGAGGAACTTTTCCGGCGCGCGCAGTTGCGCATCCCGGGGGGCGTGAATTCGCCGGTGCGCGCTTTCCGCGCGGTGGGCGGCACGCCGCCCTTCTTGGAGCGCGCCTCGGGCGCGCATCTTTGGGACGCCGATGGCAAGCGCTACATCGACTACGTCGGCTCCTGGGGGCCGATGCTCGCGGGGCACACGCATCCCGCGGTGGTCGAGGCGGTGCAGGCGGCGGCGGCGCGTGCGCTCTCCTTCGGCGCGCCGACCGAGACCGAGATCGAGCTCGCGGAGATGCTCTGCCGGCTGGTTCCCTCCCTCGAGATGGTGCGCCTCGTGTCCTCGGGCACCGAGGCCACCATGACGGCGCTGCGGCTGGCGCGCGGGCACACCGGCAGGAGCCTCATCGTCAAGTTCGAGGGCTGCTACCACGGCCACGCCGACGCGCTGCTGGTGAAGGCAGGCTCGGGTGCGCTCACTTTCGGCAACCCGAGCTCGGCGGGCGTGCCCGCCGAAACTGCCGCGCAGACTTTGGTGCTCGACTACAACGACGTGGCGGGCGTGTGCGCGCTGTTCGCGCAGCGCGGCGCCGAGATCGCCGGCGTGATCGTCGAGCCGGTGGCGGGCAACATGAACCTGGTGCTGCCCGCGCCCGGCTTCCTCGAGACGCTGCGCGAGCAATGCTCGCGTCAGGGCGCGGTGCTGATCCTGGATGAGGTGATGACGGGCTTTCGCGTCGCACCGGGCGGGGCGCAGGCGCGCTTCGGCATCCGGCCCGATCTCACCACGCTCGGCAAGGTGATCGGCGGCGGGCTGCCGGTCGGTGCGGTCGGCGGGCGGCGAGAGATCATGGAGAAGATCGCCCCCCTCGGCCCCGTGTACCAGGCGGGCACGCTCTCGGGCAATCCGGTGGCGGTGGCGGCGGGCCTCGCCACCTTGAAGCTCGTGGATACGCCGGGATTCCACGAGCGTGTCGAGGCGACGACGCGCGCGCTCGTGGAGGGTCTCGCCGCGGAAGCGAAAAGCGCCGGGGTCACGTTCTCGGCGCAATCCATCGGCAGCATGTTCGGCGTGTACTTCCGCGCAGCGCCGCCGCAGTCGTTCGCCGAAGTGATGCAGTGCGACCGCGAGGGCTTCAACCGCTTCTTCCACGAGATGCTCGCGCGCGGCGTGTACCTCGCGCCCTCGGCCTACGAGGCGGGATTCGTCTCCGCCGCGCACGGCGCGCGCGAGGTGGAGGAAACGCGCGCCGCGGCGCGCGAGGCCTTCCGCAAGATCTGAGCGCGGCGCGGCACGAACCTTGCGTGCCCTCGCTCTGTCTAATCCAGCATGCAGAACGTTACCCGTGAGTTGGGCAGGCTCGAGCGCGGCAAGCTGCTCTCGCACTTTCTCGCGCTCGGGCCCGAGGACCGGCGCCTGCGCTTCGGCCTGCCGCTGTCGGATGATTCGATCGCCGATTACGTCGCGCGCATCGATTTCGGGCGCGATGCGGTGTTCGGCGTGTTCGACGACGAACTGAACCTCGCCGGCGCCGCGCACCTCGCGCGCGCCGAGGACCACGCTGAGCTCGGCGTCTCGGTGCTGTGGGCGCATCGCGGGCGCGGCATCGGCGCCGCGCTGCTCGAGCGCGCGCACACGCACGCCCGCAACTGGGGCATCGGCACCCTCTTCATGCACTGCCTGACCGAGAACGCCGCGATGATGCATCTGGCGCGCAAGCAGAGCATGCGCATCGCGGCGGCGAGCGGCGAAGCCGACGCGCACCTCACGCTGCCGCCGGCAAGTGCCGCAAGCCTCGCCGAGGCGCTGCTCGCCGAGCGCGTCGGCCTCTTTGACTACGCGCTGAAATCCCAGTTCGACGCTGCGCGCCGCCTGCTGGCGAGCGCGCTCGGGTCGGGCCGCGATTCCTAGGCAGGCTCCGAGCAAGTTGCGCGCGCAGCTTCCGGTGCCCGCGGCGGTTCCCCCTCAGGGAACCTGCACCTTTGGCATACGCTCGCGAATGGTGTCCATGCGGGCCTCGATATACGCGGTGCGCCGGCCCCGGTCGTAGCGGCGCGGGCTGGGCAGGGTCGCCGCCAGATACGCCGCCTGCTCTTCGTCCAGGGACTTGGCCGAAATGCCGAAGTGATAGTGCGCGGCAGCTTCCGCGCCGAACACGCCTTCGCCCCACTCGGCGAAATTCAGGTACAGCTCGAGGATGCGTCGCTTGCTCATCGCCTGCTCGAGCATCGCGGTGATCACTGCCTCCTGCCCCTTGCGGACCCAGGAGCGCTCCCCCGAGAGGAACAGGTTCTTGGCGAGCTGCTGGCTGATCGTCGAGGCGCCCGCCACCACCTTGCCCTTCCTCTCGTTCTTCTCCATCGCCTTCTGGATCGCTTCCCAGTCGAAGCCTTCGTGCTCGATGAACTTCGCATCCTCCGCGGCGACCACCGCGCGCTCGAGCTCGATCGAGATGCTCTCGTAGGGCACCCACTGGTGGTGCAGGGTCGCCTTGGGGTTCTTCTTGCGCAGTAGCTCGAGCCGCCGCTCCATGATGGCGGTGCTCGCCGGCGCCTCCCGCGCCCACCACAGGATGTGCGCATAGAACCAGGCTTGGACCAGCAGCACCGCCGCCACGGCAGCGGCGAGCGCCCAGCCGAGGAACTTCGCCAGGCGCGCTGCGCGCCGCGCGATTCTCACGACGCTCGCAGGGCGGCGAGCACGCTGGCGGTCTGAGGGCGAACTCCGCGCCAGACGAGGAACGATTCCGCCGCCTGCTCGACCAGCATGCCCAGACCGTCGCTCACTTGCGCGCCGGCCGCGCGCGCCATCGCCATGAACGGCGTGACGTGCCCATAGACCATCTCGTATGCGAGCGCCCCCGGGCGGAATAGCCCCGCCGGCAGCGGCGGCAGCTCCCCGGCGAGGCCCGCCGAGGTGGCATTCACCACCAGGTCGAAGCTGCGTCCGGCGAGCGCCTCGTAACCGCAGGCCTTGACTCTGGGTACGCGCGCCGCCAGCGCCTGCGCGCGCGGCACCGTGCGGTTGGCGATCACGATCGCTGCAGCTCCTGCCTGCGCGAGCGGGCCGATCACGCCCTGCGCGGCGCCGCCAGCGCCCATCAGTAGTATGTGCGCGCCAGCGAGCTTGCGTCCCAGGTTGACGGCGAGATCGCGCACCAGGCCCACCCCGTCGGTGTTGTCGCCCCACGGCCGGCCGCGGTCCAGCACCAGCGTATTGACGGCTTGCGCTGCTGCAGCGCGATCGCTCGTGGCGGCGCAGAGACGGAACGCCTCGCCCTTGAACGGCAGGGTGACGTTGAGGCCCCTGCCGCCCTGCGCGCGGAAGGCCTCGACAGCGCGCGCGAATCCGTCTACCGGCGCCTCGATGCGGCCATATTCGATGTCTTCGCCCGTGGCGCGCGCGAACTGCGCGTGGATCCACGGAGACTTGGAGTGGGTAACCGGGTTGCCGATTACCGCGTAACGATCAGGCACACCCCTACTCTGTCCACAGGCGGTCGCCGCGGCCGAAGAACCAGGTCCGCGTGATCACCAGCAGGTCGGTATCACGCCTGATATTGGGCGGGAAGCTGGCATAGGGCGAGGCCATGCGCACGATGCGGAACGCGGCGTCGTCCAGCACCTTGAGCCCCGAGGACCGGTCCAGCTCGATCGACTCGACGTTGCCGTCCGGGCGCAGGGTCACGGTCATGCGCAGGTTGCCGTAGAGCTTGCCGCGCGCCGCCGCCGGATAGTTCACCGTGCCGATGCGCTCCACCTTCTGGCGCCAATCCTCCTCGTACTGCGCGAAGCGGTACTCGACCGCGGAGGCGCCGATGAACTTCTTGCGCGGGCGCTTCTGGTAGGCATCGACCTGGCGGTCGATCTGCGCCTGCAGGCGCATGGCGGCGAGCGACAGGTCGGCGAGGTCGCGTCCGGAGAGCTGCTGCGCGGACTCGTCGGCGTGCGAGCGCTGCTCGGCCTCCGGCGCCACGCGCTCAGGCGACTTGCGTGCCTGTGCGAGGAGCTTGCGTTGCTGCACCTCGAGCTCGCGCACGCGGCGCTGCGCCTGCGTCAGGTCGCGCCCGGGCATGCGCGGCTCGATCACGGGGAGCGGGGTCTTTGCGCGGCGGTCCTGGTCGGTCTCGCCGCCGCCCTCCAGGTTCGCTTGCGCCAGCGCGTCCGCCGTGCCGGGCCGGTGGCGCGACTTGGCGTTCACCAGGATCACGTCAAGCTGCGGATTGGCGCTTTGCCAGCGCAAGGCGTTGGGAAACTTGAAGTGGACCGACAGCAGGACCGCGTGCAGGAGAATGGAAGCCGCCACCGCTGCGTAGAGCACGCGGGACTGGCGATCGAGGCCGGCCCAGGCTTCCGCCGCCCCCGTAATGCTGTTCGCAATCGCGCCCTGCAATGGCACCTCGTGGCGATAAATCGCTGCCATTCTAGGGCTTTAGCCCATTGCCTGCTCGGCGCCTCCTGGCCGCGCTTCCCGCCCCAGCGCTTCGCGAAAGACGCAGGCCGCGGTGCGTTCGAGCAGATCCACCTCGCCGATGGCTAGGCGCACGCGCATGCCTGGGTCGAACGCGGGCAGTGAAGGCACGCGTGCCGTGAGCGGCAGGCCCGCGAAGCGCACCACGTTCTCGCGCAAGACTAGCGCCTCGGTCTCGGTCACCCCTTCCTGCTGCAGCCAGCGCAGGCACCAATAGTCCTCCATCGCGCGCTGGTACTCCGCGTAGCGCGCATAAGTGACTTCGAAGGCGCGCAGAGCGGAGAGCAGCGCCTCGGAGGTGCGCGCAAACGGCGGCTTGCGGCCGCTCAACGTGGCCGCAAGCTGCCACTGGTTCACGAGGTCGGCATAACGCCGCAACGGCGAGCTCGCCCAGGCGTAGCACGCGACGCCCAGGCCGTCGTGCGCCTCCGGGTGCACGCTCATGCGCACCTTGCCCGAGGACTGCACACGGTAGAGCGCCGCCACGTCGCGCTCGGCGAGCAGCTCGCCCCAGGCGCTGTTGGCGAGGATCATCAGCTCGGCCACCAGCTTGTCGAGCGGTGCGCCGCGACGACGCGGCTCGATCTGCACCCTGCCCTGCTCGACATGGAACACGTAATCGGGCACCAGGGGATTGACGCTCGGCTTGCCGCGGCGCCGCTCGAGCGCCTCCGCCAGGCGCCAGAGCGTGCGCAGCTCCGCCTCGTGCGGCAACCCCGCCTCGGTGCCCGATGCAAACGCCGCATCGAGCGCCTGGATCTGCGGGTGGCGCAGGTTCGCGCCGATGCGGATCCGCTCCAGGCGCGAATGCCGGCCGCGCACGGCGTAGTCGGTGGCCGACACGTTGACATAGAGCGACAGCACCGCGCGCTCCGTGCCGGCGTCGAGCGAACAGGCGGTGACCGCGTCCTCGGGCAGCATGGTGAACTTGAGCCCGGGCATGTAGGCGGTCGAAAGGCGCTCGCGCGCGATCGCATCGAGCGCGGAGCCGGGTGCGAACGCGAGCGCAGGCGCGGCGATGTGGATGCCGACCCGCCACTCGTCGTCCGAGGCGCGCGCGAGCGAGAACGCATCGTCGATCTCGGTAGTACCCACGTCATCGAGGCTGAAGGCTTCGACCGCTGCCAGCGGCAGGTCTGCCGGTGGCGCCAGCGCCTCGTGGGGCGGGAACGCCGTGCCGCGCGGATAGAACTCGAAGAGGAAGCGATTGAGGTGATAGGCGTGCGAGTCCTGAAGCTTGCCGCAGCGCTCGAGCAGGCGCGCGCCGGAGATCCCGGTTTGCGCGCAGGCCTGCTCGAAGGCCTTCGTCTCGGGCTTGTTGCGGTCGGGCGCATAGAGCAGCTCGTCCTTCAGGCGCTCGATCTCCGCGGGGCACTCGAAGCGCACCAGGCGCGCCGCCCAGTCCGCGATCTGCGCGGCCACGCGCTGCTTCTTTTCGGCGGCGGCGAGCGCGAGCCTGAGCGTCTCCGCGGGCGCCGCCTGGAAGCGGCCGCGGCCGCGGCGGTGGAAATGCATCGGCGCCGATTGCAGCTTGAGCAGCACGCCCGCCGCTTCGGCGGGACTCGGCTCGCGGCCGACGTACTCGCGCGCCAGATCGGCGAAGCCAAACTCGCCGCCGCCGCAGCACTGCCAGAGGAAGTCGCTATCGAGGCCTGCCGCGTACGCCTGCGCGGCGGCGAGCATCTCCGTGGCAGCGGGCCGCTCGAAATGCAGCAGCACGTTCGCCGCCTTGATCTTGGCGCGCCGCCCGTGGGGCGTCTCGACCTGGAACGAAGCGGGCGCGTGCGCGAGCACGGTGCCGACCTTGAGCTCGCCGTCCTCCTCGTACAGCAGGTGCACGTCAGGCCCCGGCGAGTCCGGCGAACTCGAGGATGCGCGGCAAATGGCGTTCGAAAGACAGCAGCGAGTGGTTGCCGCCCTGCACGACGATCTGCTCGGCCCCTGCATAGCGCTCAAGCGCCCTGCGGTAGTCGAGCACCTCGTCGCCGGTCTCCACGACGAGCAGGTAGCGCCGCGGGGCGATGCGTGGCACCCAAAGCTTCTGCCACTCGCGCAGGTGCGCTTCCGTCAACTGATAGGGCTCGCCGGTGTGCAGGTTCTTCTGCTCGCCGAGGAAGGCGCGCAGGCCGACATGCGGCTCGATGGCAGGGTTGAGCAGCACCCCGCGCGCGCCGTGCTTCTCGGCGAGGTAGGTCGCGTAGTAACCGCCGAGCGAGGAGCCGACGAAGCAGAACGGCGCGCCGGCGCGTTGCGCCATGAGTGCTTCGATTGCTGCGATGGCGTCGCCGGCGAGGGGCGGCAGCGCCGGACAGGCGTAGTGCGCCTGCAGGCCGCGCGCCGCGAGGAATCGCGCCATCACCTGCGCCTTGTGCGACTGCGGCGAGGAATTGAAGCCGTGCAGGTAGGCGATCACGCCGCCGCCTGGCGCGAAAGCGCCGCGAGCAGCTTCGCGTGAACGCCGCCGAAGGCGCCGTTGGACATCACCAGCACGTGGTCGCCCGCGCGCGCTTCCGCGGCGACCGCCACGACGAGCGCATCGAGCTGCTCGAAGCTGCGTGCACGCTCGCCCAGGGGGCGTAGCGCCGCCGCCGCGTCCCAGCCGAGCCCGCCGCCGTAGACGAAGACGCGGTCGGCCCCGGCGAGGCTCGCCGGCAGGCGGTCTTTCATCACCCCCAGCTTCATGGTGTTGGAGCGTGGCTCGAGCACGGCCAAGATCCGCGCCGCGCCGACCTGCGCGCGCAGGCCCTCCACCGTCAACTGGATCGCGGTGGGGTGGTGCGCGAAATCGTCGTACACGGTGACGCCGCGCACCGCGCCGCGCCGCTCCATCCGCCGCCTCACGCCCTTGTAGCGCCCGAGCGCGTCAATCGCCGTCTCCGGCTGCACCCCCGCGTGCCGCGCCGCGGCGATCGCAGCGAGGGCGTTCAAGCGGTTGAACTCGCCAGGCAGCATCCAGCGCAGCGAGCCGACTCGCCTTCCCGCGTGCTGGATCTCGAAATCCCCCGCGGGTCCCGGATCGCCCGCCTGCCAGCCCTCTTCCACGCCAAAGCGCTCGACCGGCGTCCAGCACCCTTGGGTGAGGACTCGCTTCAGGGCCTCGTCGCGACCGTTGAGGACGATGTTGCCCCTGGAGGGGATAACACGAATAAAATGGTGAAATTGGCGCTCGATAGCGGCAAGATCGCCGAAGATGTCGGCATGATCGAACTCGAGATTGTTGAGAATCGCGGTCCGGGCGGGGTAGTGGACGAACTTCGACCGCTTGTCGAAAAACGCAGTGTCGTACTCGTCTGCCTCAATTACGAAGCACGGCGGTGATCCCAGCCGAGCCGAGACGCCAAAGTCCTCTGGCACACCGCCAATCAGGAATCCGGGCTTGCGCCCGGCGCATTCCAGGATCCACGCAAGCATCGAGGAGGTACTGGTCTTGCCGTGGGTGCCGGCCACCGCGAGCACGTGGCGGCCCCGCAGCACGCGCTCGGCGAGCCACTGCGGGCCGGAAACATAGGCCTGCCCCGCATCGAGGATTGCTTCCATCAGAGGATTGCCGCGCGTGACGACATTGCCCACCACCCATACATGTGGTGCGAGCGCCAGCTGATCCTTGCCGTAACCCTCGATGAGGTCGATGCCGAGCGCCGTGAGCTGCTCGCTCATCGGCGGGTAGACGTTCGCGTCGCAGCCGGTGACGCGGAATCCCGCCTCGCGCGCAATCGCCGCAAGCCCGCCCATGAACGTGCCGCAGATGCCGAGGATGTGCAGGTGTGCAGCCATGTCCGGTGCGCGGGGCGGCTCGGGAAGGGGCGGCGATTTTACGCGATGAATGCTGGACTCGTTGCGCTATGATGCCCCGGCCATGAGCCGCCGAACCACGCGGCAGGACGCAATGCGCGCACGCATCGCTGCAGCCGCCGCGCGCATCATGGCCGAGGACGGGGTCGATGACTTCGCCCAGGCCAAGAGAAAGGCCGCCCGGCAGCTCGGCGCGCCGGATACGGAGTCGCTGCCCGCCAACGACGAAGTCGAAGCGGAGCTGCGCGCCTACCGCGCCCTCTACCAGGCCACCGAGCATCCCGAGCGCATCGCGGAGCTTCGCCGCCTCGCGCTGCAGGCGATGCGTGCCCTGGCGCGCTTCAGCCCTTACCTCACCGGCCCCGTCCTCAAGGGAATTGCCGGACCCTACGCCGAGATCGACCTGCAGCTTTACCCGGACAGCGCGAAGGACGTCGAGCTGTTTCTCCTCGAGCGCAACATCGCCTTCGAGACGGCCGAGGGCCGGCGTTACTCGGGCGACCGCGCCCTGCCCGTGAGCGTTTTCACCTTGGAATGGGAGGGCGCGCCTTTGAGATTGTCGGTATTCGACCCGCGCGATGAGCGCGTAGCCCTCAAAACCTCCCTCTCCGGGCGGGTGATGGAGCGCGCCGGGATCGTGGAAGTCGGTCACATGGTGGAGAAAGGGACAGAAGCCGGCCAATAAGTTCTCGGAATATGCGCCAAACGGATGTCAAATACTGTTATCTGCTAAATCATTCCTCTCTCTCACCTCCTGATGGGAGCAGGACGGGCGGACAAATGTCCAGCTTCTTCGCAGGCGGCTCGGGAACGACGTGGGCAATTTCCGCTATATTGCTGCCTTCTTCGGGGAAAAATGCCTAAATCCAGAAAATCGGCGAAAGCGACCGTGCTGCTCCTCAACGGGCCGAATCTCAATCTGCTCGGCACGCGCGAGCCCCATCTGTACGGCAGGGACACCCTGGCGATGATTGAGCGCAGGCTCGGGGCGCGGGCAAAAGCCAGCGGCGTCGCCCTCGAATGCATGCAAACCAACCACGAAGGCGTCGCGGTCGACCGGGTGCAGCAAGCCAAGCGCGACGGCGTCGGCTTCATCATCCTCAATCCCGCCGCCTTTACCTATTCGAGCATCGCCCTGCGCGACGCGCTGACGGCGGTGCAGATTCCCTTCGTCGAGGTGCACCTGTCGAACATCCATGCGCGCGAGCCCTGGCGCGCGCATTCGCACTTCACGGCGGTGGCCGTCGGCTCGATCCTCGGGCTTGGTGCCCGCGGCTATGACCTCGCGCTGGAGTTCGCGATCGGTCGGCTCAAGGGGACCGGCGGGGCCTAGCCCGGCCAAGCGCCCGGGGGCGTCCGCGCCCGCCCGGGGGAGGACACTGGAATGGATCTGCGCAAGCTGAAAAAGCTCATCGACCTCGTGCAGGAGTCCGGCATCGCCGAGCTCGAGATTACCGAGGGCGAGGAGAAGGTGAAGATCGTCAAGGGCGGCGAGGCCAGCGTGACGCCGCTCGGGCCGGCCGCCGCGCCGTCGAAGGCGGCGGCGACCGGGGCAGCGCCGGCCGCGGCGGCGCCGGCTGTGTCGAGTGCCGCCGCCGAAGCCCCCGCCCCGTCGGGCCACGTGCTCAAGGCGCCGATGGTCGGCACGTTCTACCGCTCGGCCTCCCCCGAATCGAAGCCCTTCGTCGAGGTCGGCCAAAACGTCAAGGCCGGCGAGACGGTCTGCATCATCGAGGCGATGAAGCTGATGAACGAGATCGAGGCGGACGCCACCGGCATGATCAAGGCGATCCTGGTGGAGAACGGCCAGCCGGTGGAGTACGGCCAGCCGCTGTTCATCATCGAGTAGCCGCGACGGGGCCGCGACGCACCGCCCCCGGCCCCTGCGAATCCACTCATGTTCGAAAAGATCCTGATAGCGAACCGCGGCGAGATCGCGCTGCGCATCCAGCGCGCCTGCCGCGAGATGGGCATCCGCACGGTGGTCGTGCACTCGACGGTGGATGCCGAAGCGAAGTACGTCAAGCTCGCCGACGAGTCGGTGTGCATCGGCCCGGCGCCGGCGCGCGACAGCTATCTCAACATGGCAGCGATCATCAGCGCAGCGGAGGTCACCGACGCCGAGGCGATCCACCCGGGCTACGGCTTTCTCTCGGAGAACGCCGACTTCGCCGAGCGCGTGGAGCGCTCGGGCTTCGTGTTCATCGGCCCGCGGCCTGAGAACATCCGCCTGATGGGCGACAAGGTGAGCGCCAAGCAGGCGATGGAAAAGGCGGGCGTGCCCTGCGTGCCCGGTTCCGAGGGCGCGCTACCCGAGGAGCCGAAGGAGGTCGTGCGCATCGCGCGCAAGGTCGGCTACCCCGTGATCATCAAGGCCGCCGGCGGCGGCGGCGGGCGCGGCATGCGCGTGGTGCATACTGAGGCGGCGCTGCTCAACGCGGTCAACATGACGCGCGGCGAGGCGCAGGCCGCGTTCGGCAATGCCACCGTGTACATGGAGAAGTACCTGGAAAACCCGCGGCACATCGAGATCCAGGTGCTGGCCGACAGCCACAAGAACGCCATTTATCTGGGCGAGCGCGACTGCTCGATGCAGCGCCGCCACCAGAAGATCATCGAGGAGGCGCCGGCCCCCGAGCTGACGGAAAAGCAGCGCGAGAAGATCGGCGAGCGCTGTGCCGACGCCTGCCGCAAGATTGGCTACCGCGGCGCCGGCACCTTCGAGTTCCTGTACGAGGACGGCGAGTTCTACTTCATCGAGATGAACACGCGCATCCAGGTGGAGCACCCGGTGACCGAGATGATCACCGGCGTGGACCTGGTGCAGGAGCAGATCCGCGTCGCCGCGGGTGAGAAGTTGCGCCTGCGGCAAAAGGACGTCGTGCTGCGCGGCCACGCCATCGAGTGCCGCATCAACGCCGAGGATCCCTACCGCTTCACGCCGTCGCCGGGGCGCATCACCTCCTACCATCCGCCCGGCGGCCCGGGCATCCGCGTCGACACGCACATCTACGCCGGCTACACGGTGCCGCCCAACTACGACTCGATGGTGGGCAAGCTCATCGCCTACGGCGCGACGCGCGACCAGGCGATCCGGCGCATGCGCATCGCGCTCTCGGAGATGGTACTCGAGGGCATCACCACCAACATCGCCCTGCATCGCGAGCTGCTGCACGACAGCCGCTTCCTGCGCGGGGGCACCTCGATCCACTACCTCGAGCAAAAGCTCGCGCAGGAGAACAAGCAGAAAGTGAAGTAGTGCCCTGGGTCGCCGTGACGCTCGAGGTCGACGCGGCGCAGTCCGAGGCGTTCTCCGACGCGCTGATGGAGGAGGGCGCGCAATCGGTGTGGATCGAGGAGCCCGGCGCGCCGCGCATCCGCGTGCACGCTTTGCTGGCGCAGGACGCCGATTCCGCCGCGCTGCTGGGCCGCGCCGCAGCCGCCACCGGCCTCGCCGTGCCGCACTTCGCGACGCGCGCAATCGCCGACGAGGACTGGGTGCGAAGGACGCAGGCGCAGTTCGCGCCGCTCTGCCTCGAGGACAGACTTTGGATTGTGCCGAGCTGGCACGACGCGCCTCGCGACCCGGGCGCCACGGTGGTGCGCCTCGACCCCGGCATGGCCTTCGGCAGCGGGAGCCACCCGAGCACGCGCCTCGTGCTCGGCTGGCTTGCGCGCCGCCTCGGAGGGGGCGAGAGCGTCCTCGATTACGGCTGCGGTTCCGGTATATTGGCGATCGCCGCTGCCAAACTCGGCGCCGCGCGCGTCGACGGCGTCGACGTCGACCCGCAGGCGCTGGCGACGGCGGTGGAAAATGCCCGCGCCAACGGCGTTGCGTTGCGCGTATTCCCGCCGGAGCGGCTGCCGCCCGGCGCCTACGACGTGGTGGTGACCAACATCCTGTCCCAGCCGCTCATCGTGCTCGAACCGCTGCTCGCCGCGCGCACGCGCCGCGGCGGCCGCATCGCGCTCTCCGGCATCCTGTCCGCGCAATCGGCGGAAGTGGCGTCAGCGTATGCGGGCGACTTCACGGTGCATGTCGCGGCCGCGGAGGAGGGCTGGGACCTGCTCGAAGGGACCCGGCTATGACGGCGGCTGTCACGCGCTGCCCGCAGTGCGGCACCGCCTTCCGCGCGTTCGAGGAACAACTGGCGGCGCGCGGCGGCCTGGTACGCTGCGGCAAGTGCGCGAACGTGTTCGATGGCATCGCGCACCGGGTCGCGGACGACGCCCCAGCCGAAGCCTCTCCGCAGTTGCGGCTGTTCGAGCCAGCGGCAGCACCAGGGGCCCGGGTCCGATCGGCCGAGCCGGCTTCAGTGGCCGCGCATGCGGCTGCGACCACGACCGCGGCAGCAGCCGCGCCGGCGGCGCGGCGCACGTCGAGTACAAAGGCTGCGCCACCGGAGGAGGACGAACCGCTGCCGGAATTTCTTGAGGAAATGGAGCCGCGCACGCGCTTCACGCTGGTATGGGCGCTCGGTGCGCTGCTCGCATTCGGCGCGCTGCTCGCGCAGCTCGCGTTGTACTACCGAACGGAGCTCGCCACGCTGGTGCCGCAGACGCGGCCACATCTTGCCGAGGCTTGCGGGCTGCTCGGCTGCGAGCTGCGGCTGCCGCGCCGGCCGGACCTGCTCAGCATCGAATCCTCCGACCTGCAGGCCGACAACCGGCGCGAGGGCCTCATCGTGCTCAATGCCGTGATCCGCAACCGCGCGCCGTTCGCGCAGGAGCACCCAGCGCTCGAGCTGACGCTCACCGACGCCGCCGACAAGGCCGTGGTGCGGCGCGTGCTGCAACCGGCCGACTACCTGAGCGCAGCGGCGCGCGCAAGCATCGCGCAGGGCATCGCCGCCGGCGGGGAAAGCGTGCTGCGCGTGCATTTCGACACCGGCGGAGTGCACGCAACCGGCTACCGGGTCTATCTGTTCTATCCTTCCTGAATGAAAACCCTGGTCACCGGCTCGATCGCTTACGACACCATCATGGTGTTCCCTGACCGCTTCAAGAATCACCTGCTGCCCGAGCAGCTGCACATCCTCAACGTGTGCTTCCTCACGCCGGAGATGCGGCGCGAATTTGGCGGTACCTCGGGCAACATCGCCTACAACCTCAAGCAGCTGGGCGGCGACCCGCTGATGATGGCCACCGTGGGCGAGGATATCGAGCCCTACCTGTACCGCCTGCAACGGCTGGGCATCGATAGCGCGCACCTGAAGAAGATTCCCGGGCAGTTCACCGCGCAGGCCTTCATCACCACCGACCTCGACGACAACCAGATCACTGCGTTTCATCCAGGCGCCATGAACCACTCGCACGAGAACCGCGTCGAGGGCGCGCTCGGCGCGGGCCTGGCGATCATCGCGCCCGACGGCAAGGAAGGCATGCTGCAGCACGCGCGCCAGTGCGCCGGCGCGGGCATTCCCTTCGTGTTCGACCCGGGGCAGGGCTTGCCGATGTTCTCCGGCGAGGAGCTCGCCGAGTTCGTGCGGCTCGCCGACTACGTGGCGGTGAACGACTACGAGGGCAAGCTCCTCGAGGAGAAAACCGGGCGCAGTGTCGCGGATCTGGCGCGCGAGGTGAAGGCACTCGTCGTGACGATGGGCGCGCAGGGCTCGCGCATCTTCACCAGCGGCAAGGTGCACGATATCCCGATCGCGGCGCCCGAGCGGGTCGTCGACCCCACGGGCTGCGGCGACGCTTACCGCGCGGGGCTGCTCTACGGCATCGCGCAGGGCTGGGACTGGCCGACCATCGGGCGCTTGGGCGCGGTGCTGGGCGCGATCAAGATCGCGAGCCGCGGCGCGCAGAACCACCGCGCCGACCGTGCCGTAGTCGAGGCGCATTTCCGCAAGGCGTTTGCCCACTCGCCCTGGGGGTGAGCGAAGGAGCTAGCCCAACTGCGCGCGGATGCGCGCAGCGTAAGCCTCGAGCTGTTCTCGCGGCGGATTCTTCACCGGCCAGGTGAGCTGCATGCCGTCGCCGTCGTGGCGCGGAAGGACGTGCAGGTGGAAATGGAACACCGTCTGCCCGGCGGGCGTGCCGTTCGCCTGGTAGACGGAGAGCCCCGGCGGATCGAACGCGGCGCGCACCGCGCGCGCGACCTGCGCCGCCGCGCGGAATACCGCTGCCGCCTGCGCCTCGCTCAAGCCGAAGATATTCTCGACGTGCGCTTTGCAGGCGACCAGCACGTGCCCGGGGTTCACCTGCCCGATATCCATGAAGGCGAGGGTGTCCGCGTCCTCGTGCACCACGGTCGCCGGAATTTGCCGCGCCGCGATCCTGCAGAACACGCAGTCGCTCACGTCTCGCCTCCCACGGGCTGGTAGCCGCGGCAGGGTACCTGATACAAGGCGCGGTCTTCCAGCCGCAGCGCGGTGAGGCTGCCGCCCCAGACGCAGCCCGTGTCCAGCGCCGCGAGACGCGGAGTGATCCTGAGGCCGAGCGCCGACCAGTGGCCGCAGATGAGCAGCGGCTCGGCGCCGCCGCGTAGCGCGAACCACGGCTGGTAGCCCGTTGGCGGCTCGGCTCCCTTCGCACGCAACTCCATCTCGCCGAGGGCGTTGCAGAAGCGCATTCGGGTCATTGCGTTGACGATCACGCGCAGCCGATCCCAGCCCACCAGGTCGTCGCGCCAGGAGGAGGGCGTGCTGCCGTACATGTGCGCGAGGAATTCCCGGTAGCGCGGCGCGCGCAGTGCGCCTTCCACCTCGCGCGCGAGCGCGAGCGCGCGCTCGACGTTCCACTGCGGCAGGAGACCCGCGTGCACCAGCGCGTAGCCGTTCTCGGCGTGCATCATCGAGCGCGTGCGCAGCCAGTCGAGCAGCGCCGGCGCATCCGGCGCCGCGAGCAGCTCGTCCAGCGTGTCATCCTTGCGCTTTCTCGCATGGCCGTGCGCCAGGCACAGCAGGTGCAGGTCGTGATTGCCCAGGACGACGAGCGCCCGCTCGCCCAGGCCGCGGACGAAGCGCAGCACTTGGAGCGACGCGGGCCCGCGGTTCACCAGGTCGCCGACGAACCAGAGCCGATCGCGGCCGGCATCGAAGCCGGCGCGCGCGAGGAGCTCGCGCAGCTCGTCGTGGCAGCCCTGCACGTCGCCCACCGCATACGTCGCCATGCGCGGCGAGTCTACAGCGCCGCGTCGAGCTTGCGATACTGAATCGCCTCGGCCAGCTGCGCGGCGCCGATGCGCGCAGCGGCAGCCAGATCGCCGATCGAGCGCGCGACGCGCAGCACGCGGTGATAGGCGCGCGCCGAAAGCGCGAGCCGGGCGATCGCTTCGCGCACCAGCGCCTCGGCTTCGGCATCGACGGCGCAGTGCGCATCGATCTCCTGCGTGGACAGCAGCGCGTTCGGCTTGCCCTGCCGCTCGAGCTGGCGCCTGCGCGCCGCCACCACCCGATCGCGAATGGCGCCGGAGGGCTCGCCCTCGGCGGCCGCGAGCAGCTCCGCCTCGCGCGGCGTCGGCGCGTGGATCTTGATGTCGATGCGGTCCGCGAACGGCCCCGAGATGCGCGCGCGGTAGCGCGCGATGGCATCCGGCGTGCACCGGCAGCGGCCTGAAGGGTGCCCGAGGTAGCCGCAAGGGCAGGGATTCATTGCGGCGACCAGCTGGAAGCGCGCCGGAAAGCGAGCTTGCCGCGTGCCGCGCGCAAGCGAGACGACGCCGGTCTCCAGCGGCTCGCGCAGCGCCTCGAGCGCGCTGCGGCCGAACTCGGGCAGCTCGTCCATGAACAGCACGCCGTGGTGCGCGAGCGAAATTTCCCCGGGCCGCGGCGGGGAGCCGCCGCCCACCAGCGCAATGCGCGAAGCGGTGTGATGCGGCGCGCGCAAGGGGCGCTCGCCCCAGCGCGCCGCGTCGAAGCCTGCGCTCGAGGCCGATTGGATCGCCGCGCTCTCGAGCGCTTCGTCCTCGCTCAGCGGCGCGAGGATGCCCGGGAAGCGCGCGGCGAGCATCGATTTCCCGGTGCCGGGCGGACCGATGAGCAGCAGGCTGTGGCCGCCCGCGGCGGCGACTTCCAGCGCGCGCTTCGCGGCGGCCTGGCCTTTCACGTCGCGGAAATCGGCGTATGCGGGCAGCGCATGCACCGCGCCATTGCGCCAAGGTGCGAGCGGCGCGCCTCCGGCGAGGTGTGCGCAGACCTCGAGCAGGCTCGCCGCCGGCAGCACGGTGGCGCGGGCCGCGAGCGCCGCCTGCGCGGCATTGCCGGCGGGCAGGATGAAGCCGCGTCCAGCGCGCCCCGAGCCGAGCGCCATGGCGAGCGCGCCGCGCACCGGGCGCAGTTCGCCCGTGAGCGAGAGCTCGCCCGCGAACTCCAGCCCCGCGAGCGCCGCGCTCTTCAACTGCCCGCTCGCCGCGAGGATGCCGATCGCGATCGGCAGGTCGAAGCGCGCGGAATCCTTGGGCAGGTCGGCGGGCGCGAGATTGACGGTGATGCGGCTCGACGGAAAATCGAACTGCGCGTGATGCAGGGCCGCGCGCACGCGATCCTTCGCCTCGCGCACCTCCGCTTCCGGCAGGCCGACGATGTGGAACGCCGGCAGGCCCGGCCCGAGGTGCACCTCCACGGTCACCTCGGGCGCATCGATACCGGCGAGCGCCCGGCTCGCCACCGTTGCCAGCGCCATCGCCGCCTCCCTTGCGCGAACAACGCGGCAGCGCCGCGGCGGTTTACCGCTACTGTTCCAGGCGGGCGAGGCGCGCTTCGAGGTCGGCGAGCTTCGCCTGCGCGCGCTCGAGCAGCCGGCGCTGGACGTCGAAGTCCTCGCGCAGTACCACGTCGAATCGGTCGAAGAAGGCACCAAGCAGTGCGCGCAGGTTCTTCTCCAGGTCCACGGCCGGCGAGGAGCGCGCGGCGTCGCCCAGGCGCTCGCTCAGATCATCGAGCAACTGTTTGTCGATCATCACCAGAGCCTAGGCGGTCTGACCTGCCTCGTGAAGAGAAGAGGACGCGCACCACCGGGAAGCACAGTGCGATTTCAAGCGCACCAACATAGTGCGCTGCATTGCAGCATCCAAAATCGTTTCTTGTTAACTACCTGTAAATAAACAGATCTCTATCTGGCACGGCAGGTGCTATGGAGAGGAGGCGTTTCGACATCCGTCACTTAATTGGGAGATCACGACCATGCGTAAGACCGTAATCGCCGCCGCACTCGGCGCTGCTGCCGCCCTTCCGGGCCTGGCTAGCGCGCAAACGGCGGCCCCGCAATCCCCGCACACCCTCACCGGCAACATGACGATCGTGAGCGACTACAGGTTCCGTGGCATTTCGCAGACCTTCGGCCAGCCCGCCATCCAGGGCGGCATCGACTACTCGCACGCGAGTGGCTTCTACGCGGGCAACTGGAACTCGAACGTAAGCGGCCTGAGCTTCAACAATGGCGGCGGCATCGAGATGGACTTCTACGGCGGGTTCAAGAAAGCATTCGGCGATTTCGGCTTCGACGTCGGCGTGCTGCAGTACTACTACCCGGCCGCCACCGCCGGCGCGACAGGCGTCAAGTACGACACGCTCGAGGCTTATGGCTTGGTGTCGTGGAAGTGGATTTCAGCCAAGTACTCGATCACCACCGGTGACCTGTTCGGATTGAATAGCACCACGTACGCCACCAACACGGCCGGCGCGGTCGCCTGCACCGGTTCGGACAGCAAGGGCTCCGGCTATCTGGACGTCATAGCGAGCTACGAAATCAGGCCGAAGCTGACCATCGTCGGCCACTACGGCAACCAGTCGATCAAGAACTGCTCGGCGCTCGAGTACAGCGACTACAAGATCGGCCTGACCTACGACGCCAGCGGCTGGCTGCTTGGCGCCGCATACATCGACACCGACGCCGATCCAGCGTTCTACACCCTGCAGTCGGCCAGCAAGACCAAGGATGTGGGCAAGGGCACGGTCGTGCTCTCCGTCGGCAAGACGTTCTGACAATCGGGAAACCGCGGCGGGCGCGCGAGCGTCCGCCCGTTCCGGGAGAAAAGGGATGAAACTGGTCACAGCCATTATCAAGCCGTTCAAGCTCGACGAGGTGCGCGAAGCCCTCTCGGCCATCGGCGTGCAGGGAATCACGGTCACGGAAGTGAAGGGGTTCGGGCGGCAGAAGGGCCACACCGAGCTGTACCGCGGCGCGGAGTACGTGGTCGACTTCCTGCCGAAAGTGAAGATCGACGTCGCAGTGAAGTCCGAGCTGCTCGAGCGCGTGATCGAGGCGATCGAGAAGGCGGCCAACACCGGCAAGATCGGCGACGGCAAGATCTTCGTGTTCGACCTCGAGAAGGTCATCCGCATCCGCACCGGCGAGACCGATGCGGACGCGCTATAGGGAGATGCACATGAAGAAGCTGTTCGCATTGATCGCGCTGGTCTCATCGTTCGCGCTCGGGGGCGCGGCGCTGGCGCAGGACAAGCCTGCCGCGGCCCCGGAAAAGCCCGCGGCGGCCGCGCCCGCGGCGACGACTGCGGCCGCGCCCGCGGCGACGGCTGCGGCGGCGCCTGCGCCAACGCCCAACAAGGGCGACGTGGCATGGATGCTGACCTCCACGGCGCTCGTGCTGATGATGAGCGTGCCGGCCCTGGCGCTGTTCTACGGCGGCATGGTGCGCTCGAAGAACGCCCTGTCGATGATGATGCAGGTGTTCGTGGTGTTCTCGCTGGTGACGGTGCTGTGGTGCATCTACGGCTACAGCCTCGCCTTCACCGAGGGCAACGCGTACTTCGGCGGATTCGACCGGCTCTTCTTGAAAGGCACCTTCGATTCCATCAAGGGTGAGTTCGCGATGGCGGCCACGTTCAGCAAGAACACGCCGCTGCAGGAGCTGGTGTTCGTCGCGTTCCAGGCGACATTCGCCGCGATCACCTGCTGCCTGGTGCTGGGGGCGTTCGCCGAGCGGGCGAAGTTCTCCGCCGTGCTGGTGTTCATCGCGCTCTGGTTCACCTTCAGCTACGCACCGATCGCGCACATGGTGTGGTTCTGGATGGGCCCTGATGCGTATACCGACCCGAAACTCGCAGACGCAGTAAGCGCAAAGGCAGGCCTGATCTGGCAGTGGGGCGCTCTGGACTTCGCGGGCGGCACGGTGGTGCACATCAATTCCGGCGTCGCGGGCCTGGTGGGCGCCTACGTGATGGGCAAGCGCATCGGCTACGGCAAAGAAGCGATGCCGCCGCACAACGTCACGCTGACCATGATCGGCGCGGCGCTGCTGTGGACGGGCTGGTTCGGCTTCAATGCCGGCTCGGCACTCGAAGCCAACGGCTCCGCGGCGCTCGCGTTCATGAACACCTACCTGGCGACCGCCTGCGCGGTGCTGTCCTGGAGCCTCGGCGAGTCCATCTTCAAGGGTAAGCCCTCGATGCTGGGTGCCGCTTCGGGCGCGGTAGCAGGACTGGTGGCGATCACGCCGGCTGCCGGCAACGTGGGTATCCCGGGAGCGTTCGCCATCGGCCTGGGCGCCGGCCTGGTGTGCCTGTGGGGCGTGAACAGCCTGAAGAAGCTGTTGCGTGCCGACGACTCGCTGGATGTGTTCGGCGTACACGCCGTTGGCGGCATCTTCGGCGCCCTGATGACGGGGGTGTTCAACTCGCCCTCGCTCGGCGGACCCGGCTTCGTGTCCGACTGGGTGACGGGCAAGGTGATCACGGCTGCGGAGTATTCCATCTCCAGCCAGCTCTGGATCCAGTTCAAGGGCGTCGTCACGACGTTCGTCTGGTCCGCGGTGGTCGCGTTCATCGCTTACAAACTGGTGGACATGACCATCGGCCTGCGCGTGCCGGAAGAAGAAGAGCGCGAAGGCCTCGACACCACCTCGCACGGCGAGGCGGCGTACCGGATCTAAAGAGTCTCCTCCTAGGGTTCTCTCCTAGTTCACGGGGCGCCACGGCGCCCCGTTTTTTTTCCCGTGCCGCAGGTACACGCGGCGCCGGCGCGGCAGCGCGAACCGCTTGCGCAGCCCCGGGGCGCGAGGGTCTAGAATCCGCGTTTTTCCCTGAAAGGCCCCCATGGCTTACGCAATCCCGATCTGGACTCCCCCGGCGCTGCCAATCTCCGGCAGCGGCGATTCCTTCCCGGTACGCCGCATCTTCTGCGTCGGGCGCAACTACGCCGAGCACCAGAAGGAAATGGGCGGCAGCGGCCGCGAGCAGCCGTTCTTCTTCATCAAGAGCGCGCACGCGCTCGTGCCCAATGGCGGCAACGTGCATTACCCGCCGAAGACCGCCAACTATCACTACGAAACCGAGCTGGTTGTCGCCATCCACAAAGGCGGCCGGCGCGTCGACGCCAAGCGCGCGAACGAACACGTCTTCGGCTATGCGGTGGGCCTGGACATGACACGCCGCGACCTGCAGCAATGGGGCAAGGACCACGGCCGGCCCTGGGACTTCGGCAAGGACTTCGACGAAGCCGCGCCCTGCAGCAGCCTGGTGCTCGCCTCGAAGATCGGCCACCCCGTGAAAGGCGCGATCTGGCTGCGCGTGAACGGCAAGGAGCGGCAAAAGGCCGACCTCGCCGACATGATCTGGTCGGTGCCGGAGCAGATCGCGTACCTCTCGGAGTACTACACCCTCGAGGCGGGCGACCTCATCTACTCGGGAACGCCCGCGGGCGTGGGCCCGGTGAAGCCGGGCGACGAGATGTACGCCGGCATCGACGGCGTGGGCGAGCTCAGGGTGAAGGTCGCGCCGGCACTATGAGGCTGTACGGCTACTTCCGCAGCTCGGCCGCATTCCGGGTGCGGATCGGCCTCGACCTGAAGGGGCTCGCCTATGACGCGGCGTACGTGCACCTCGCCAAAGGCGAGCACCGCAGGCCCGAATACGGCGCGGTGAATCCGCAGGGGCTGGTGCCCGCGCTGGAAGACGGCGGCAGGCTCCTTACCCAGTCGCTCGCGATTCTCGAATACCTGGAGGAAACGCACCCCAATCCGCCGCTCTTGCCGAAGGAGCCGTTCGCCCGCGCGCGCGCGCGCAGCCTCGCGCTGCTCGTCGCGTGCGAGATCCATCCGCTCAACAATCTGCGCACGCTCACGCACCTGCGAAAGGCGCTTGGCCAGACCGAAGATCAGGTAAACGCGTGGTACCGCCATTGGATCGCTGACGGCATGGCGAAGCTCGAAGCCGCGATGGCGAAGACGCCCGGCACCGGCAAGTTCAGCCAGGGCGACACGCCGGGCATCGCCGACTGTTGCTTGGTGCCGCAGGTGTTCAACGCGCAGCGCTACCAGTGCGACCTCGCTCCCTATCCCACTGTCATGCGGGTGTTCGACGCGTGCATGCAACTTGATGCATTCGATCGTGCACAACCAGGCAAGCAGCCGGACGCGGAATAGAGGGAGAATGCGCGCCAAAGGGGGAAATTGAATTCGCCATGAGCAAGATCAACGCCTACCGCAGGTTCCATCCGGGCACGCAACCCGAGTATGACTTCCCGTTCTACGCCTCGACGGCCAAGCGCCATCCGACGCAGACGCTCGTCATCGTGCCGCAGACGCTCTCGGAGATCACGGGGCCGGTGTTCGGCTACGACGATCTCAAGGCAACGGACAACGACCTCACGCGCCAGCACGAGGGCGACCCGATCGGCGAGCGCATCATCGTCAGCGGCCGCGTGCTGGACGAGAACGGCCGGCCGATGCCGCACACGCTGGTCGAGGTATGGCAGGCGAACGCCGCCGGCCGCTACCCGCACAAGGCCGACACGCACAACGCACCGGTGGATCCGAATTTCTCGGGCGCGGGCCGCACGCTCACCGACGCCGAAGGGCGCTACCGCTTCATCAGCATCCGGCCGGGGGAGTATCCATGGCGAAACCACTACAACGCCTGGCGCCCGGCGCATATCCATTTCTCGCTGTTCGGCCGCGCGTTCCTGACGCGCATGGTCACGCAGATGTACTTCCCCGGAGACCCGCTGCTCGCCTACGACCCGATGTTCATGAGCATCCCGGACGAGAAGGCGCGCGTGCGTCTCGTGTCGCAGTTCGACTGGGAGAACACGGTGCCCGAGCACGCGCTCGCCTACCGCTTCGACATCGTGCTGCGCGGCCGCGAGGCGACGCCGATGGACAAGTCGCCGGGGGAATGACATGAGCCTCTATGCCAGCGGTTCGCAGACGGTCGGTCCCTACCTGCACATCGGGCTCACTTGGCTCAATACCTCGAAGATCGCCGGGCCCGGCGTCAAGGGCGAGCGCGTCACCATTCAGGGACGCCTCGTGGATGGCGATGGCGTCGGCGTGAGCGACGGCCTGGTCGAGATCTGGCAGGCGAACGCCGCGGGCCGTTACGCCCATGCCGAGGATCGCCAGAAGGCGGCGCTGGAAAAGGGCTTCCGCGGCTTTGGCCGCATCCCGACCGACTCGAAAGGCGCGTTCAAGTTCACCACCATCAGGCCGGGCCGCGTGCCCGGCCCCGGCGGCAAGCTCCAGGCGCCGCACTTGTCGGTGACCGTGTTCATGCGCGGCCTGCTCAAGCAACTCTCGACGCGCATCTACTTTCCCGGCGATCCGGCCAACGCCCAGGATCCTTTGCTCAAGCTCGTGCCTGCAGCGCGCCGCGGCACGCTCATCGCGCGGCGCAAGGGCAAGGGCGTGCTGGAATGGAACATCGTCCTGCAGGGCAAGGACGAAACGGTGTTCTTCGACTTCTGAGTCTCGACCTCGCCTTCGCGGACGAGCGCTGCGCCGAGCTGCTGTCGGACCGGCAGCTGCTCGCCGCAATGGCGCGCTTCGAGGCGGCACTGGCGCTCGCCGAGTCGCGCACCGGCCTGGTTCCCGCCGAGCATGCGCAGACGATCGCGCGCGTCTGCGAGCGCGCCGAGTTCGACGCGACGGCGCTCGCGCGCGCCGCGCGCACGACGGGCGCCATCGCCATCCCCTTCGTGCAGAGCCTCACCGCGCAGGTCGCGGCCGTGTCGGCGGAGGCGGCGCGCCACGTCCACTTCGGCGCGACCAGCCAGGACGTGACGGATACCGCGGTGGCGCTTTGCCTCAGGAGCGCTGGCGAGCGCCTGATCGGGCTTGCCACGCGCGCGGGCGATGCCGCCGCGCAACTTGCCGAACGCCACGCGCGCACGCCGCTCGCCGCACGCACGCTGCTGCAGCCCGCACTGCCCGTCCCCTTTGGCTGGAAAGCGGCAGTGTGGCTGTCCGCGCTCACCCGCTCGCGCAGCCGCCTGCCGGCGGCGCTCGCGCAGGCCTGCACGCTGCAGTTCGGCGGGGCGGGCGGCACGCTGTCGGCGTTTGGCGCACGGGGCGACGCGGTCGCCGAGGCGCTCGCTGGCGAGCTCGATCTGCCGCGGCCCGCACTGCCTTGGCACAGCGCACGCGACGCGTTCGCGCGGCTCGGCGCGGAGATCGCGATCGTCGCGGGCGCCGTGGGCAAGATCGGGCGCGACGTCTCCCTGCTGATGCAGGCCGAAGTCGGCGAGGCCGCGGAGCCGGCGGCGGCGGGCCGCGGCGGTTCCTCGAGCCTGCCGCACAAGCGCAATCCCGTCGGCAGCCTGCTGGCGCTCGAGGCGGCGCAGCGCGCGCCCGGCCTGGCGGCGACGCTGCTGGTGCAACTCGCGCCCGAGCATGAGCGCGGGCTGGGCCAATGGCAGAGCCAGTGGTTCACGCTGCGCGAGCTGCTGTGCTCGGCGGCGAGCGGTGCCGCGGCGATGGCGGAAGTCCTCGAAGGCCTCGAAGTGGACGCGGCGGCGATGCGGCGCAACCTCGAGCGCACGCGCGGCCTGGTGTACTCCGAAGCGGTGGCCGTGCGCCTTTCCCGCACGCTCGGCAAGGCGGCCGCGCACCAGCTCATCGAAAAGCTGTGCGCGCGGGCGCAGCGCGAAGGCATCACGCTGCTCGAGGCGCTACGCGCCGACCCCGAAGCCGCGCGCGCGATTCCGGCGCCGGAGCTGCCTGCCCTGTTCGATGCCGAGAACGCGTTCGGCAGCGCGGGCGCGATGATCGCGCGCGCGCTCGCCGAGTGGCGCGCGGTGAGAGAGAGCTAGGGCGACACCACGGGGTAGGAAGGGGTAACGGGGAAACCTGGGTTTCCCTGTTCCGCGCCTAGGCGCGGAACAGCGCTTTCAGCTCTTCGGGAATCGTTTCGCCGCGCAGGCGCGAGCCGGGTCCATTTTCGAACCGTCCCCAGACGCGCGTCTCGCTGCCGCGGGCGAGCGCAATGCCGTCCGCGCGCAGCACCTCGTGCGCGAGGACGAAGGACTTGCCGCCAAAGCGCGCGATCTTCGAGCGCACTTCGCAGTGGTCACCCTGCTCGGCCGGATGCAGGAACTGGCAGTCGGCGGAAATCAGCGGCATGGCGAGATTCTCGGCGCGCATGCGCTTGGCGGAGTAGCCGACGCCGGCGAAGAACGCCCAGCAGGCCGAATCCATCCAGCGGAAATAGGTGGGATAGAAAATGATGCCCGCCGGGTCGCAGTCGCCCCAGTGCACCTGGCACGGAAAGCTCGCGACGATGGAGCGGAACTCGGCGTCGTTCATCGCCTGAAATCTTATCAGCGCAGCTGGCGTGCGTGCGTTTCGCGCGTGGCGAGCGCGCAGGCGAACGACACTGCGAGCCAGGCGAGCAGCAGCAGAAACGCATCGCGCCAAGCCTGCGCGTCGTAGGCGCGCGCGCCCGAGTAGGTCAGCTCGCCGACCCAGCCCTGGTCCAATACGACGCCGATCAGCGGCTGCAGCAGCATCGGGCCGGTCATCGAGCCCATATTGGCGACGCCCGTCGCGGTGCCGGCCAGGCGCGCGGGAACCGATTCCTTCGCGTAGGCAAAGCCGATCACCATGCATCCCGAAGTGAAGCCCGCGGCCAGCAGCAGCGCAAGCAGCACGTTCGGCGACGGCTGCGCCAGCACGATGATCGACCACAACACGAGCGCCGAGACCGTGCCGATCACGTAGAGCGGCTTGCGCTCGCGCAGCCGGTCAGAGAAGGCGCCGAACAGCGGCCCACCGAGCGCCCAGGCGAGCATCAGCGCCGAGCAATAGAACGCCGCGCGCGCCTGCGAGAAGCCGTACACCGACACCAGGTAGGGCACACCCCACAAGCCGCCGAAGGCGATGGTCGCACCGCTGATGCCCTGAGGCGCGAAGTAGATGAGCCAGGTATTGCGGTAGCGGAGGACTTCGCGCAAGCCAAGCCAAGCGGACGCGCGCGCCATGCCCGGCGCGATGGCAGAAGCGTAGCCGAGGTAGCCCCGCTCCGCAGGATCGTCGCGCACCACGGTCCAGATCGCGCCGCAGATCGCGGCGGTGACGATGGCCACGCCGAGCATCACCGGCCGCCAGCCAAACTGCTCCACGCCGGCGGCGAGCGGTACGCCGGCGCTCACCGCGCCGCTCATCCCGGCGGCGAGCGCGAGCCCGCTCGCCAGCGCAAAGCGCTGCGCGGGCAGCCACTGCGCCGCGAGCTTGAGCGTCCCTACCCAGGCCACGCCCACCGAGCCGCCGATCAGCAGCCGGCCGAGATAGGCGAAGTACAGATTCGGGGCGAGGGCGAACATCAGGCCCCCGATGGCGGCGACCGCCGCGCCGCCTGTCAGCACGCGCCGCGCGCCGTAGCGGTCCACCATGAGCCCGGTCGGGATCTGCATGGCGACGTAGCCGTAGAGATAAAACGCTGAAAGATTGCCGAGCCCGGCGGCGGCGAGGAAGAACTCCGCCATCAACTCCTGCGTCATCACCGCAGGGGCGACACGCTGGAAGAAGCCTGCGAGATAGAGCGAGGCGCCGAGCGCCCAGATGCCCCAGGCGAGGCGGGAGGGCGGGTGCGCGGCTACAGAAGCACTGGGCAAGTTGCGCACGCGGAGCGTGCTCAGGGCTACGCTAGCAGCCTAGCACTGCTCCCAAGGCAAGCCCTCGAAACGCCAGCCGGCGAGCGAGTTGCGCTGGTGCCTGTCGTTCAACTCGCCCTCGAAACCGTGCGACACATTGCACACCCGCGTGAAGCCTGCGCGCTCGAGTTCCTCGCCGGCTTCCTTGGAGCGGTTGCCGCTGCGGCAGATGAGCACGACCGGGC
>Ga0326726_10000439_pt1 | contig 39371 bp, 33 predicted proteins | sample MHFenrmetagenome_2_FD_207603 | JGI IMG/M metagenome (GOLD analysis project Ga0326726, IMG submission 207603) | Lab enriched peat soil microbial communities from Michigan Hollow, Ithaca, NY, United States - MHF15MN | ecosystem: Environmental > Terrestrial > Soil > Wetlands > Peat | place: USA... | reverse complement strand
AGCGGAGTACTTCCGTCTGTACAACACGGAGCGCCCGCATCAGTCGCTGGGCTACAAAACCCCGGATGAGGTTTATAAAAGCGCCACGGGTGGCGGTGCGAGCATCGTCGACAAGTTCTCTCAAAAGCAATCCTCTGATGGGTCGTCAGAGGTTACAGCGCAGCATCAATCAGCTGCATGAACAACAGCGAGTTACCAGCTTAAACTCGACCCGATTTTGTCTGATCGCTGGGGTCCACTTCAGATCATGGACGAGACTGAGGATTTTCAGGTGGGCACGTTGGAACGCTTTTGACGGTTAGAGTTACTGTAAATGCTTGGAAAATGATAGTTACAGGCGCACTAATATTAATCACTCAATTCAACCAATTTCAATCATGAAAAAAGTACTTGTCGCCGGTTCGACCGGATATATCGGAAGGTATGTTGTACAGGAGTTCAAGAATCGCGGCTATTGGGTGCGCGCGCTGGTGCGCAATTCCGACAAGATCAAGAAATCCGGCCCGCACCTCGAACCGGTGCTCGATCATCTGGCCGACGAGTTCTTTATCGGCGACGCTACCAAGCCTGAGAGCATTCAGGGCGTCTGCGACGGCGTGGAGCTGGTCTTTTCGTCGCTCGGCATGACCCGACCAGATTTCGTGCATTCGAGTTTCGATGTGGATTACAAGGCGAACCTGAACATCATGCGCGAGGCGCAAAAAGCGAAGGTGAAAAAGTTCGTCTACATCTCGGTGTTCAATGCTCAGAAAATGATGGGGATCGAGAACATCCAGGCTCATGAGAAATTCGTGGACGAGCTGCGAGCCTCGGGTTTGGAGTATGCGATTGTACGCCCGACGGGCTACTTTTCCGACATGGCGCAGTTCCTGAACATGGCGCGAAGCGGTTTCATGTTCTCGCTCGGCGAAGGCGAGACTCGCTCGAATCCCATCCACGGTGCCGATCTGGCCAAGGTGTGCGTCGATGCTGCCGAAGGTGATGCCAGAGAGATCGATGCTGGTGGCCCAGAGATTTTCACCTACCGGCAGGTAGCCATGATGGCCGCCGACGTGGTCAACAAGCAGCCGTTAAACATCTCGCTGCCGGTGTGGCTGGCTGACGGCATCGCCGCCGTGACAGGCTTCATCAATCGCGACATCCACGACATCGCGCTGTTCGCCACCACGGTAAGCAAGAACGACACAGTAGCCCCGCAGTACGGCTCACACCGTCTTCGTGAGTTCTTTGAAGAGATGGCGAAAATGAATCGATAACATGCGAAAAACGCCGTTATTCACAACCAGACCATTCAATCAGGATCGGTTCGGTCAGGAATTCCTGACCGTTACCCTCCAACTCCACCCGAAGTATGGAAGCGCACCTGTACTGATTTTATATCCGTTCGATCAATACAATCTGCCCCCGCAACTACAGCCGTCAACTTCATCACATATTCACCGCCAAAAAACTTCCTCGCTCGCTGCTTCTCTGTACTCCATCACTAACAAATATAGATGGCAAGGCTTAGGAATTAATTTCTTCTTTTATACATTGGATTAGAGCGTCGGCAGGGCAGGGGTCTGCCTGTTGTCGCACGCTTATTATTAATGTGTACAGATTTATCCCGCCATGGCACAAAGACGTAAAATCACAGCAATTGTCGGCCTCGAGCAGTACAATGCCGGTCTCTGGAGGAGAATCAAGAGCATGCTCGAAAAGGATGCCGAACTCATTCAGTTGAGCGACGTCGATCTCGAAAAGCAGAATCCCGAGGCTGCGGTGGCCATCAGGGAGGCCGACTGCGTGTTCATGAGCATGATCAACTTCAAGGAGCAGATCGACTGGTTCAAAGAACAGCTCGATCAGGGCGCCAACGAGAAGACCATCTTTATTTTCGAGTCGATGCCGGAAGCCATGGCGCTCACCAAAGTCGGCAGCTACGCCGTCACCGAAGGGAAGTCCGGCATGCCCGATATGGTGAAGAAAATTGCCAAGATGCTGGTGAAGGGTCGCGACGAGGATGCGCTTTACGGCTACATGAAGCTGATGAAGATCATGCGCACCATCCTGCCGCTTGTGCCGAACAAGGCGAAGGATTTCAAGAACTGGCTGATGGTCTACTCCTACTGGCTCCAGCCGACGCCGGAGAACATCGTCAACATGTTCCGCCTGATCCTGCGCGAATATTTCGGGTCGAATGTCAAGGTCGAGCCGATCGTCGATGTGCCGAACATGGGATTGTACCATCCCGACGCGCAGGAGTATTTCAAGGATGTCAAGAGCTTCAAGGGGTGGGCCAAGAAGCGCGGCGTGAACTTCGACAAGTCGCAGAAGATTGCCCTGCTCTTTTTCCGCAAGCATCTGTTGCAGGAGAAGACTTACATCGACAACACCATCCGCACGCTTGAAAAGCAGGGTGTCAATGTCTTTCCCGCCTTCGTGATGGGCGTTGAGGGGCACGTGCTTGTGCGCGACTGGCTGATGAAGGAGAATATCGATCTACTGGTCAACATGATGGGCTTCGGCTTGGTTGGCGGCCCGGCGGGTTCGACCAAGCCCGGCACGGCAGCCGAGGCGCGTCACGAGATTCTGACCGGGCTCGATGTGCCCTATATCGTTTCGCAGCCGCTCTTGATCCAGAATTTCGAGTCGTGGCACGAGCTTGGCGTGTCGCCCATGCAGGTCACCTTCACCTACTCAATTCCCGAGATGGACGGCGCAATCTCCCCGGTCGTTCTCGGTGCGCTTCAGGATGGCAAGATCGAGACCGTGCAGGAGCGGCTCGACCGGCTGGCGTTGCTCTCGAAAAAGTGGCTGCGCCTGCGCGCCACCTCGAACAAGGAGAAGCGCGTGGCGTTCGTGGTTTACGACTATCCTCCAGGACTCGGCAAGAAGGCGACGGCTGCCTTGCTCGACGTGCCGACCACGCTGCATCGCATCCTTCAGCGCCTCAAAAAAGAGGGGTACAACGTCGGCAATCTGCCTGAGACGCCGGAGAAGCTCTTCGAGATGCTCGACCGGGCGACCGACTACCAGATCATGCAGAACAAGCCGGACGCCATCAAGGTCAACCGCGAGAAATTCCAGGAGCTGGCCTCCTACCACGAGCGCGAACGCATCGAGGAGCGTTGGCAGTCCTTCCCCGGCGAGATCGCGCCAGTCGGCACCGAAGAGGTGTTCCTCGGCGGCATCCGGCTCGGTAACATCTACATCGGCGTGCAGCCCCGCATGGGCGTGCAGGGCGACCCGATGCGCCTGATCTTCGACAAGGCCAATACGCCGCACCACCAGTACATCTCGTTCTACCGCTGGATCAGCCGTGAGTTCGACGCTCATGCGCTCGTACACGTCGGTATGCACGGATCGGTCGAATGGATGCCGGGCCTCCAGACCGGTCTGACCGGCGAGTGCTGGCCGGACGCGCTTCTCGGCGAACAGCCCCATTTTTACATCTATCCGGTCAACAACCCGAGCGAATCGACCATCGCCAAGCGCCGTGGTCTGGCCACGATGGTGTCGCACGTGGTGCCGCCGCTCGCCCGCGCAGGTCTCTACAAGGAGCTGCCCGCGCTGAAGGATCTGCTCACCGATTACCGCGAACGCAACCACGCGCAGGGCGAGGAGATCGACTCCGTGCAGGATGCGATCATGAGCAAGGCGGAGCTGCTCAACCTGACCGACGACTGCCCGCGCAAACCCGGCGAATCGTTCAGCGACTTCGTCAGCCGCCTTTATATCTATATCGTCGAGCTTGAAAACCGGCTCATCTCCAACTCGCTGCACGTGTTCGGCGAGGCCGGGCCACTGGAATCGCAGATCATCACGATCACCGAGACCGTTAAAAACCGTGGCGAGAACGGGCGCACGCTGCCATTCATCCTGCTGTCCAGCTCGAACAAGAACGGCCACTTCGACAGCTACGAGGAGATTTCAAGCCTGTCACGCAAGGGCGACGACGAGGCGATCCGGATCAGGGAGTGGGCCGAGAACGCCAGCCGCGAGTTCGTGAAGCAGACGATGTTCGACCACCGCAACCCCGCGCCGGTATTCGAGTCTCTCACCGGCGGCAGCAAGATTCCGGCGGAGGATGTGCCCTTCATCCAGCGCATCATCCAGGAGGGAAGCATGATGATTAAGGCGCTCGGCGACACGCGCGGCGAGATGGACGCGCTGGTCAAGGTGCTCGCAGGCGGCTACATCTCCTCCGGCCCCGGTGGCGACCTGGTGCGCGACGGTATGAACGTGCTCCCTTCGGGCCGCAACATCCACTCGATTGACCCGTGGCGTATCCCCTCCGAGACCGCCTTCAAGCGCGGCTCGCTGATCGCCGACGGGCTCATCGCCAAGCATGTCGCCGAGAATGACGGCAACTATCCCGAGACCATCGCCGAAGTGATCTGGGGCCTCGACACCATCAAAACCAAGGGCGAGGCCGTGGCTGTGGTGATCCGGCTCATGGGCGCGGAACCGGCCTACGACGCCTTCGGCAAGATCAGCCACTACAACCTGACGCCGCTCGAAAAGCTTGGCCGTCCGCGCGTTGACGTGCTCATGCAGCTCAGCCCGATCTTCCGCGACGCCTTCGGCATTCTGATGGATCAGCTCGACCGCCTCGTCAAGGATGCGGCGAAGGCCGAGGAGCCGCACGAGATGAACTACATCAAAAAGCATGTGGACGAAGCGCTGGCTGAAGGAATGGATTTCGAGGTGGCCACCTCTCGCCAGTTCACCCAGGCGCCGGGCGCGTACGGAACCTACGTGGACGACATGGTCGAGGATTCGGCGTGGGAGAACGAGGGTGATCTCGACGATCTCTTCATCCGCCGCAACAGCAGCGCCTACGGCGGCGGACGCAAGGGCGAGAAGCAGTCGGAGATTCTGCAAAAGCTGCTCGGCTCGGTCGACCGCGTGGTGCACCAGGTGGACTCCACCGAGTTCGGCATATCGGACATCGACCACTACTTCTCGTCATCGGGATCGCTCCAGCTTGCCGCGCGCCGCAGGAACACGAAGACCTCGGACATCAAGCTCAACTACGTCGAGTCGTTCACCTCGGACATCAAGCTCGACGATGCGGACAAGTCACTGCGCGTGGAGTACCGCTCGAAGCTGCTCAACCCGAAGTGGTTCGAGGGGATGCTCAAGCACGGCCACAGCGGCGCGGGCGAGATCAGTAACCGCGTGACCTACATGCTCGGCTGGGACGCCGTCACCAAGAGCGTGGACGACTGGGTTTACAAGAAGACCGCCGAGACCTACGCGCTCGACCCCGATATGCGCGAGCGCCTCGCCACACTCAACCCGCAGGCGATCAAGAACATCGTCGGCAGGATGCTCGAAGCCCACGGGCGCGGTATGTGGAAGGCCGATCAAAGCATGATCGATGAGTTGCAGGAGATCTACGCCGATCTTGAGGACAGGCTGGAAGGCATGGCGGATGATTAGTTGATAATGGATAATTGACAATTGATAATGTAGGGAAATGCGAGGGCGGTTCGCGAACCGCCCTATTTTTTATCCTCCCCACCCTATTCGTCCCATAAGTCCTATTCGTCCTATTTCTTCAGCTCTCCTCAAATCTTCGTTCTCATGCAGTGGTTATACCGGGCCTTCACCTGTTCGGCGAACCATCTCGTAGAGAGGTTCTTGCTCACGAATTTGGGGCTGTTCAGGGCGATTTCGGGCAGCTCGGCGTAGATCGGGCGACCGTATTTCTTCTTGTACATCTCCGAGAGCGTTTTGTACGACCAAGTGTTCTCGAAGTCGTAGCTCTTCTCCTGCTTGAAGTCCTTCATGACCTGCTTTTCATCGACCTCCACTCCTTTCTTTTTCAAGAAGCTCAAAAAGGTGACATAGGTGACGGACGGAGCGGCGCTCCCGTTCTCATAGTTCATCAAATCGCCGTCCGCATCGACCATCCGGTGCGTCAGCCTGGCCAGCATCTTCTGGAATCCCGCGTTCCGGCTGGCGAAGTGGCCCGCGTTGAAATCGGCGAAGACATACTTCCAGTCGTCGTAGTTGTGTTTGAAGTCGAGCAGATAGGCCGAACCGTAAAAGACGCCGCCCTTGCAGGTGTAGAGCATGTCGCGCACGCTGCCGCCGCCCGCGTTCATAGGCTTTTTCGGATAATCCTCCGAGAACTTTACCGACACCTGCATTGAGCCAGCCGTGGTGACCAAGTCACTCGCATCCTTCTTGAGCACGAGCAGAATCGGCTTCGTTATGCTTGCCGAGGTGAACTCGTCATACCAGTTTTCGAAATCGAGCTCGCTTCCAATCGAGTCGATGTTCTCGCGGAAGGTTTTGCCGTTCGAGGCGCTCTGATCCAGCCGGGTTTCGATGAGCAACCGCAGCACCTCGTTCGATTCCGCATCCTTGATCTTTTTGCGCAGAATACTCGCCATCCGAGAGCTTTTCGGCGAGAGCGAAAAGGCGCTGACCTGCGAGATAACGGCGCAAACGGCGCTGACATGCTCCTTGTCCACCGGCTGGCCCAGCTCTTCGAGACTCTCCTTGATCGCACGCGCCCACACATCCGGCGACGGATTGCCTGGCCTGGTTGCGAGCACCATTTTTGCAATCTGTTTTTCAGTCAACCCTGAATCCTGAACGCCTGAACAGGCAGAGAGGAAAAGGGCAAAAATCAGGGTGACAAGTGTGAAGCGGTTTGCTCTGATCATCATACGGCTCCTTGTATGAACGGAGTTGGCGGATACAAATGTCGGGTTTCGTGACCCGGACGAGAAGACGTCAGCTACTTTAAAATAAGCATTTTTCGGTGCAGCTTCATCCAAAACCCGAAAACCCCGGCGTTGAACCGGGGTTTTCGTGGGTGTGTGTGGAAATCTTACGCCGAGGTGGAGTAGTTCGGCGCCTCCTTGGTGATCATCACGTCGTGCGGGTGGCTTTCGCGCAGGCCAGCCGAAGTGATGCGCACGAAGCGGGTGTTCTCCTTCAGCTCGGCGATGGTTCTGACGCCGCAGTAGCCCATCGAAGATTTCAGGCCGCCGATGAGCTGGTAGACCACCTCGTCGAGCTTGCCCTTGGCCGGAATACGGCCTTCGATCCCTTCGGGTACGTACTTTTTGGTCTCCGCCGATGCGTCCTGGAAGTAGCGGTCGCTGCTGCCTTCCGGCTCCGACATCGCGCCGAGCGAACCCATGCCGCGATACGCCTTGAAGCGGCGACCTTCGTAAAGGATCGTCTCGCCGGGACTTTCGTCGGTGCCCGCGAAGACGCTGCCCATCATGACCGAATCCGCACCCGCCGCGATCGCCTTGGAAATATCGCCGCTGTATTTGATGCCTCCGTCAGCAATGATCGGGGTATCGGTTTTTTTCGCCTCTTCGGCGCACTTCATGACCGCCGTGAGCTGCGGCATACCGACGCCCGCCACGATGCGCGTCGTGCAGATGCTGCCCGGCCCGATGCCCACCTTGACGGCATCAGCTCCGGCCTTGACCAGATCGCGTACGGCCTCCGGTGTCGCCACGTTACCAGCAATCACCTGCAACTCCGAATACTTCTGCTTGATGGTGCTGACCATGTCGAGCACAGCCTGGCTGTGGCCGTGCGCCGTATCGACTGCCACGACGTCCACGCCAGCGGAGACGAGCGCATCGACGCGAGAGATCGTGTTGGCGCGGATGCCGACGGCGGCACCGACCCGCAGACGGCCCTGCGCATCCTTGCACGCCTCGGGGCACTGCTTGCGCTTCTGGATGTCCTTATAGGTGATGAGTCCCTTGAGGTAACCGTGATCATCGATGACGAGGAGCTTTTCGATCTTGTTCGTCATGAGAATCTCCTCGGCGGTCATGAGGTCGATATCCTCTTTGGCCGTCACGAGGTCGGTCGTCATGATGGTGGTGACCTGCTGGTCAAGCGATGCCTTCATGCGCATGTCACGATTGGTGACGATGCCTTTCAGGAGCAGGCACCCTTCAGGCGTGGGGCGCTCGACCACCGGGATGCCCGACACCGAGTGCCGGATCATCAGCTCTATGGCCTCCTGAATGGTCGCGTCTTCGAACAGCGTGAAGGGATTGCGGATAATGCCGCTCTCGAAACGCTTGACTTTCGCTACCTGCCGGGCCTGTTCATCTATGGAGAGATTCTTGTGGATGATGCCAATGCCGCCCGCCCGCGCCAGCGCGATGGCAAGTTCGGCCTCGGTGACGGTGTCCATGGCGGCGCTCACCAGCGGGATGTTGACCTCGATCTGCCGGGTCAGGCGCGACTTGACGACGGTCTCCTTGGGGAGTACGTTGGAATATGAGGGCACGAGCAACACGTCATCGAAGGTCAGCGCATCGTACAGAATTTTATCCATAGGGAGCCAGGTTAAAAGATTGCGGCAAAAATGAATCTGCCAATTTACGAAAGTGAGTACGGATTGACAACGCCGCGACCCCTGCGTGGAGCGCTTCGAGCGATTTTTCTTTGCAGGAAAAAGGTGATACGGGTTTTAAAAAACGAAAACGAGTTGTACATTACAAACCTCATAAACGGAGAGGTCGCATAGTTGGTCTAGTGCGCTCGCCTGGAAAGCGGGTAGGGTGTTACAGCCCTCGAGGGTTCGAATCCCTCCCTCTCCGCCAGCAAGAAAGCAGGATGCAAAAGGTTCTGCGTTGTTTTTCGGGAAGGCTTGGATAAAAGAGGGATGAGAACCCGACGAGAGGGTTCGAAACCTTGGGCGACGAAGTCGGACGAGGTTCGATGCCAACGGCGACCCCTGCTTGCAGGGGTGAGCGGAAGCCGACAAGTCGGCTGAAGCGAATCAATCCCTCCCTCTCCGCCAGGAAAACAGTTGAAGGTGATTTTGTGCTGGGAATTTTCGGGTAAATCACTATCTTGTTGCCCGTTCTTTACATACGCTGGAGGATTAGCCTAATTGGTAAGGCAGCAGTCTTGAAAACTGCCGGGTTTGCGCCCATGGGGGTTCGAGTCCCTCATCCTCCGCACCAAAATTCAGGAGAGGTGGCCGAGCGGCTGAAGGCACCGGTTTGCTAAACCGACGTAGTTCGTATAGAGCTACCGAGGGTTCGAATCCCTCCCTCTCCGCCATATGACAGTTCAATGCTGTCTGTTATAATCCAGAAAAGCCCTGTAAAGTCAGGGCTTTTCTTGTTTGTGCGTCTGCTATTGTCTAAATTGGTATTGTTAAGTCCGGTTGTTTTGGGGGTAGCTAATGGTGTATAATACCCCCAAGCGGGCACTGATACCCCCAAGACAAAATCAGAAGCCATGCCAAAACGGATACTCCCTCTCTCGGATGCTCAGGTGAGCAAGTCAAAACCAGCCGATAAAGAATACAAGCTTTTCGACGGAGCCGGGCTGTTCCTTCAGGTTACACCAAGCGGCGGCAAACTCTGGCGGTTCAAGTACCGTTTCGACGGAAAACAGAAATTGCTTGCCTTGGGGCAATATCCTGAAATCCCCCTTGCACAAGCACGGAAGCGGCGTGAAGATGCCAGAACGCTTCTTGCAAATGGTAAAGACCCTGGCGAGGAAAAAAAGGCTGCAAAGAAGGCTGCTGCTCTGAAAGAGGCTTCTGCTTTTGAGCTGGTGGCGCGGGAGTGGTTCGACAAGAATAAACAGGTATGGTCTCCAGGCCATGCTCTGACGGTCATGTGTCGGCTTGAGAAGGATGTGTTTTCAGCAATCGGCGGCAAGCTGGTTTCTGAAATTACCGCCTCTGATATTCGGACGATGTTGCTGAAGATCGAGGCAAGGGGCGCGGTAGAAACGGCAACAAGAATCAAGATCATGTGTGGGCAGGTGTTCCGATATGCCGTAGCAACAGGACGGCTCGAACATGATCCTTCAGCGGCTATCAAGTCTCGTGAAATTTTCAAAAAGCGAGAAGTTAGACACCATCCGGCGATTACCGACCCGAAAGAACTTGCTCCGCTCTTACGGGCTATCGATGAATATCCGGGAACCTTCGTTGTAAAATCGGCTTTGCAGCTTACCCCTCTCCTTTTTGTAAGACCTGGCGAGCTCCAGAATATGGAATGGTCGGACATTGATTTCGATGCGGCTTTGTGGTCGATTCCGGCTGAACGCATGAAGATGCGGCACCCTCACCTTGTCCCACTTTCCCGGCAGGCATTGAAAATTCTGAGGGAGTTGCGTCCTGCCACCGGTCACGGTCGATATGTGTTTCCCGGAAGAGCTTCACGACCGATGAGCAACAACAGCATCAATGCGGCTCTTCGATACCTGGGTTATGATAATGATACGGTGACCGGTCATGGCTTCAGGGCGACGGCACGAACGATGCTTGATGAAGTACTGAGTTTCAGGGTTGACCTGATCGAGCACCAATTAGCTCATGCTGTCCGTGACACGAACGGACGTGCCTATAACCGAACCTCTTTTCTTGATGATCGGCGGCAGATGATGCAGGCTTGGGCGGATTATCTGGACAGCCTGAAGGGCGGAACAAGAGAACACTGACGATTCTGAGCCACCTAGCATAGCTATGCTACATTCAAATAAAACTTAGTTACTCAACGATGAACAAACTCGCAAAGTACTTTTCAAGCGATTCCGTATCAAAGATTATCGATATCACTGATCTATTAGATGCGTTTGAACAAGCAATATCATTTTTTATTGAGCATGTAAATAATGTGCGCAACGATAAAGATGACTGGTTTCCAGAAAGATATGATGATACGCCTCTTGAATTATTACAGGAATTTATCTCCGGGACGGCCGAACATACTTTTATGCTTTGCAATAGCTGTGCCGCAAACCGCTTAATAAAACTTAGGTCATTAGTGCAAACAAATAATTTTCGTAGTGCTTTATATGAGGCGATATATGAATGGCAAAAATATTTTGCGGAAGTACGGTCTAATAATGCGCTGCCGGAATATTGTGCATCATATATTCATGAAATGATAAAATCTATTGAATACGAAAAAGAGTATCTTCTATTTAATCAAAGAAAAGAAACATCACAATTTAAAATATACCTTGCGAGTGAGCAAGCGACCCATATCATTATGCAATGGGAAAAGAATAAGGAGGATGGGCTTGATGAGCTGGTTAATAACAGCAATTATGATCAAGAAAATACTCATAATATATTACCATGTGATATCTATGTCACATCTTCTTTAAGAGCCGCAGAGATCGGGTTGGTTTGGATGGAGAAGGTATATCAAGAAGCGTCACCTCATGAAAAAATAATTTATCAGAAAAAACAGGGCCCGCCAAAGAAGGGTCAAATATCACAAGGGGAGTATTTGAAAAAATTATATAAAAGATTTGTCGATGAGAAAAAAGTGTTAATATCTATCTCATATTTTGAAAGAGCCATACTTAGACCATTCAAGAAACGGATAATGGATAAATTAAACGGATAACGGATAAAATTGTATCCGCATTTGTTTTTCGCAAAAGACAATCGTTAACATGCGTTGAGTGCAAATAAATATCAACAATCAAGCATGAATAACGATGAACGACAATCCTGCTACGTTACCGACAAAACAGTCACGGCGATTTCTGAGCATAGATAGCCTGATAGAGTTTTGCCGAGATCATTACGATTTAACTCTCTCGAAGCCAACGATATACAGAGCAAAACGTGCGGGAGAACTACACCCTCTTAAACGCGCTGGGCGATTACTTTTTTCAGTTACCGAGGTTATTCAGTGGATTGAGGGAGAACATTCGGAGGTGAAGCCATGAGCACCCAGCGTTTTTATCGTATTTGGGATGTTATTGGAAACAGGAAGCGGGGTATTCCGGGGATCATTCCTATGTCCCGTGCGTCTTGGTATCAGGGTATTAAAAATGGCAGATTTCCAAAGCCAGTGAAACTTTCGGAAAAGAGTTCGGCATGGCGATCGGAAGATATTGATGCCCTGGTCAAGCGAATAAATAACGGTCAATGGAATGAGAACGTGGGAGCTGTGTGATGAAGCTCGAAAGAAAAAATAAGAAAGGAGGATTTAACGGGCTTCAGACACTAATTAAAAAATGGCTTATTGAGCGGAACAGTTGCATCAGATGCCTGATTGACAGGAGGGCTGGTGGATGAGCAAGATTATTGAAGAGGTACGACAGGAAGCTCTTCTGCATGAGGAAAAAGAAGAGAAATACAGGCTTTTAAAAGTCGAGACAGCAAATGAGGCGATAAGAAGAGCTGCATCGATGCCGGTGCCGAAGATGTTGTTTTCCGAATGCTGGTTTCAGCATGAGCTGTGCTTTCTTTTTGCCGATACAGGATTGGGTAAAAGCATTCTGGCCGTTCAGATTGCAGACAGCATCACTACAGGCAAGCCGATACCGGGTTTCAAAATGGAGGCAGACCCTCAGCCGGTGTTGTATCTGGATTTCGAACTCAGCGAAAAGCAGTTTCAGAACAGATACAGTGAAGATTACAGAGAGAATTACCGGTTTTCTGACCGATTTCACCGGCTCCATGTAGACAGGGATAAAATCGATGCTTCCGGGGATTTTGAGGTTGACCTGAAAGCTGACATTGAGAGCGCTATAAAAGAGACTAGTTCAGAGGTAATCATCATTGACAACATTACCTGGGTGAAAACCGAAACTGAAAAGGCTCGGGACGCGCTGCCCCTGATGAAGTACCTCAAGGGACTCCAGCGGACATATCATCTCTCAATCCTGATACTTGCCCATACCCCGAAAATCGCAGAGAGCAGCCCGATAAGCGTCAATGACATGGCAGGTTCAAAACACCTGATGAATTTTGTGGATTCTGCTTTTGCTCTTGGAAGGAGTCATAAGGATGGAAAGTTACGGTACCTGAAGCAAGTCAAGGTAAGGGCCTGTGAAGCCGTGTTCACGTCTCACCACGTGGCGATCATGAGGATCGAGAAAGACCGGAATTTTACCGGTGTTCGGGTCGTGGACTACAGTACGGAATATGAACACCTGAAACCACTGAAAGAGGTAGAACGGGAAATCCTGACCCAGAAAATCATCGAACTGAAACGAGAGCAACCGGGATTGTCAAACCATGAGATTGCAAGGAAGACCGGAACGAATCATACCAACGTCGGGCGAGTTCTTCGACGTATGGAGCCTGAACGAGCTGAATGTATCGAATCGGAGCATGAGCCGTTTTAGGTGGAACAGTGTTCCGGGGTGTTCCAGCAAGAACTCCTTTGATGACAAGAGTTTGGGACTTTTGGAACGGAACAGAACAAGTGTTCCGGCAGGAGTTCCATTCATCATACAGAACAAGCCGGGATTATAAACAGCATGGAACAGAGAGAGGCGTTCCGTTCCACTTATCCCGGTAAAGCAGAATTGACAAGGCTTTCCGGCTGGAACAAGGCGGAACGGTGTTCCATAGGAGATAAGGGGGATGAGTGAATACCGCTACAGATTACAGCATGGAGGCGGGAAACAATATTGCCCGGCGTGCAGACAAAGGCGGTTTGTCCGGTACTTCGATACCTTGACGGGTGAAGAAATTGCCGATGTGGTCGGACGGTGTGACCGGGAAGATTCGTGCGGGTATCACCTGAGACCGAGCGAGTATTTCCGGCAACAAGGTATAACCCCGCCAGAGGCTCCAGCTCATCACTTGCAAACGCCAAAGGAACCGGAAACATCGTTTATCTCACCCGAGATTATGCAATCGACGTTTGCCTGTTATGAACGGAACAACTTCTGCCGGTGGCTGGTCGGGGTTTTCGGAGAATCGAAGGCTCTTGAAATTGCTCTTGCTTACAGGGTGGGAACCTCAAAGTATTGGCCGGGGGCTTGTGTGTTCTGGCAGATTGATGCTGAACAGCGGATCAGGGGCGGGAAAATCATGCTGTATGACAAAAAAACGGGCCGGAGGGTAAAGGAGCCATTCAGTCATGTTCAGTGGGTGCATACCGTGCTGAAGATGGAACAATACCATCTGCGGCAATGTCTGTTCGGGGAACATCTGCTTGTGACGGATCAGAAAAAACCTGTTGCTGTTGTCGAAAGTGAGAAAACGGCGATTGTTGGCTCTGGTTTTATGCCGGAATTTATCTGGCTTGCGACTGCCGGTAAAGGAAATCTGGGCCGGGATAAACTCAGGGCTTTGCAAGGGCGCAAGGTGGCGCTTTATCCTGACCTGGGGGCCTATGAAAAGTGGATCGAAAAATCGAAAGGCTTGCAGGATGTTACTGTGAGCAGGATTCTCGAAAAGCGGGCTACTGAAGAGGATCGGGCTGCCGGTCTTGACCTTGCTGATTTCCTGTTGAGGGAGAATATCAGAGGTTGAGCTTTTTGGTAGCGGTGTCGATGAGGCGCGAGATGTCGAGGAGTTCTTTGTTTAAATCGATGACGGCGTTTTGCAGGGTGCGAAGCCTCTCTGTGCACTCTTGCAGGTTGGACATGGCTTCGGGATCGGGGCCGATGGGAACGGGCGAAATGCCTTTTTTGCCGTAGAGAACATAGGCAACGTCGATGCCGACGGCTTCGAGCTTTTCCCGAAGGATATTGCCGATACGGTTTTTGCCGGTAACGTAGGCGGTCATGTAGGAGGAATCACTTGCACCGATGGCTTTACAGAGCGCGACCTGGGTTTTGAAGCGCTTCTTGATCTCTTCACGAAGCCGGAGTGCATCTTCCCTGTAAGGCCCGGTGATAGCCATAAGTTGCGAAAATCGTGTATATTGCCAGAAATAGATACTTCTATCTATTATTTACAGTAAAGATAAGAAAAGATCGGAAGAGACAAGCAGAGATAGAAATGAATATCGGAAATGGTTGGATAGTTCTTTTTGTATTTCCCCATTTCCCCATAGAAAAAGAGGGATGAACGATGCCAGCGGCAAAGATTTCGAGTGAGTTGGTGGCGATTCTGTGCGAGGCGCTGGAGGAGGGGCATTACCGGGAGGTGGCTTGCAAGCTTGCGGGGATCGACCGGAAGACGCTGTTGAACTGGTTGAAGCGTGGGGCGCGGGAAAAGAGCGGATTGTACCGGGAGCTGTTCGAGGCGGTGGAGCGTGCGGAAGCGAAGGCTGAAGAGTTCCACCTGAAAAATATCAAGGATGCGTCAAAGAAGAACTGGTTTGCGTCGGCATGGTTTCTGGAGCGGAAGCACCCTGAGCGCTGGGCGAAGCGTGAAGCGCCGCCAGATGATGACGGGCCGAAGGATGAGGTTGTGGTGATCGGGTGAGAACTATTATCAGCTTATACAAAACATCTAACTCCAGCTTTGGAATGGCAAACGTGATCTCGACTACCATCGTGGAGCGATGCCGATTTTCCTGCTCAAACGATTCGTTAGCTTGAAGGCAGGATGCTGGCCTGCACTATAATAGCATTGCCATCAGATCTGATCCTGAAATGGATAGCACATCTTCGGAATAAACCGGGAGCCTCATCAATAGATTGTCAGCAATGCGATTGATCGTATGCCACTGGTCATTGACAAGAGACTGGGTTTCTTTATGACGCTCCACGAACCATCGATACCATTTATCTCCAACAGCATCATTAGTTATTTTGAGAGCCTTGGTTAGATCGTCCTCCTTATTATCATCTATACCGCAGAGTACATCATTAAGCCGAGAAAAAGGGTACAGTCGAAATTCTGAACAAACCTCTTGAGGTGTTAGGCTCAGGTATCGCCGCGCTGCTATCTCGCCTGCCAGTAACCTGCACACGAGTTCCTTTGGCTTTTGATGCCACAGTTCTTCGAGTGCGCCCCCTTCCGATGGCAACATCCTCATTTTGCCGCCAAGTAAACCGTTCGCCAATCGCGTAAAACAGACGTACTGTACTTCACCACCCAACAAAAGCCAGGTGAGTGCGTGGCCAAGTTCATGGCGGACTACGACGTCATCATGGTAGAAACGATCCGGCCAATTTATCTGGAACTTGAGATTCATATGTATTGCCTCAGATTTTTGGTTGCAAACTATCAATAAATAATTTTTACAGAACAAGCTGTGGATTGTTGAATAACAGTTAATACTACTCAACATGCTTATTTTGACAAACATACAAACAAAATGTACACAGGAATTCGCAGTTATCCGCTATTGACAACTTTCCATGAGAAGAGCGGCTAAGCCCTTACTGGAAGCGAAGCGGACTCTTTGGGATTCTCTCTTCTGGCACGCCGCTGGCGGGGTTTTTGCGACTGCGAAGGGTGTGACTGAACCCGCTTGCCGGGTGAAGGCAGACGGTTTGCGCTACGGCAAAAAGCGTGACAGCGGCGGGCGATAGTTCTTCATGCGCTGATGCCCGAGTGGAGGGCTGACGGGAGGAGCGAACTTGTGAGCGTCCGGCAGCCCGGAGCCGGAGCATGAGCGCCATGCCGCAACTGTACTGACCCACCCACCGGCACGAGCACCGGCTGCCCGGCGCGGTTGTTGCCTGAGTTATGCAACAAGCGTGACGGAACGAGCAGCGGGTGCGGATTACCGGAACATGCTGTGAACTCGCCAATCGATGCGGTTCGGCATTGGCGCGTGTTGTTGCGCTTCCCCGGATGCAAGAACCGTGACAATGCCGAACAGCGCTCTTCATCTGGCATGGCGGCGTTTTTGCTCTTTCCTCTTGCAAAAACGATGACATGACAGGTATAGCGCCCCCTTTCTTCGACCAGCCGCCAAATGGAACTTGGCCCGCCAAAGGCCCGGATGCTTGCATAACTCCACTTATGTAAAGCTGTACCCAGCTTGCGAAGCGAATACATAAGTTAAGTTATGCACACACCGGGGGGACGCCAGAGGTCAGATAGTGCACGATAGAGAAATCACGACGACGGGAGCTGAAGGGCGCGGGTTGGTGAGCTGTGAGGTACCCCGAACAGCGGGACACGTGCCCGCAGGCGTAGGCGGCGTGGTATGCTGTCGCTGGAGGTACTCCGGAAGCGAAAGACGAGCGTTCAACCCGGCGAACCGTGACGCTCTTCCAGCTGTTGCGGCGCGGTTGTCCGGCATGGCTGAGGGCAAGAAACGTCGAGCAGCACCAGTAGCACCCTTCGCCCTGGCGCGGCGCTTGCACGGCTGTTTCTGCAAGCGGCGTGACAGAAAAGGCGATGGGTGCGTATCGGATCGGGGAAGAGACTTCGCCAGCCTCCCGACGTGATTTCCTGTCCGGCTGTGAGGCAATACATGGAGCAAAGCGTCGCGCCTCCGGAGCGTGCGCAGGGGCGCGGGAAGCGGAGCGGAGTGTATTGATTCACTGCTGACATGACTGTTGAGACTGAACAACGACTATCGAATATAGCGCATGACGCCCCGGCATGGCGCTTGCTGGCAGAAGTCAGTAAGCGACGCGACGGAATAGGCGTGATGCGCGTATCGGATCGATGAAAGGGTTCGCCCGCCACCCGACGAGAATTCTTTACCGGCTGACCGCAATTCACGGAGCTTGCGGAGTGCATTGCGGCCGGGCGGCATGATTGCCGATACTGAATATCGTAAACCACAAATAGCGGCTGATGCTGGCGGCGGGAGTCTTGCCTGGCTGTTTCTGCAAGACTCCTGACGACGGCATGAGGCGCGTATCGGAATCGTGAATGAACTTCGCCTGCCGCCCGACGTGAATTCCGAGCGGCGAACCGTGACGCTCTTTTGGCTGTTGCGGCGCGGTTGACCGGCATGATTTCGATAAGGACTTTCGGGGCTTGAGGCAAGCAAGGGCGGAAGGCGGCGTCCCGGACGCTCTTCGGTCAGTTGCGGCCGGGGTGCGCCTGAAGCCTTTGCGGTGGCTGGGTCGTCAGTGTGGTGGCACGGGCAGCGGTATCGCCAAATGCCAGTTGCCATGTTTCAGCGAATGAGAGAATAACAAAGGGTCGATGTCATGAAAGCGCGTGTTGCGCACCCGGAGCTGGAGAGCTAAACGGCTGGAGTGAAGCGTGCTCACTGGTGCATCATGGGGCTGAGAGTTGACAGAGCGGAACGGAAGCCGTGTGCGCGGAAGCGGAGGGGCGTAAAACAGGCGCTGCATTGGCTGAACTTCCGGTGCTTGAGGAAAGCAAGGGGCGGGCGTAGGCGAGGGCGGGCCGTTTGCCCTGAGTTCTGCAAACGGCATGACGGAGCCGGAGAACGGCCTTTGCGTAGCCACATGGGGGCGGGATACCGCAGGAATAGGGTCTGCATTTGTCACCTATCAAAAATACCGATATTGTTCTTTTTGAAAGTTTTTGGTACATATCATCTAATGCTGGATATAACGCCCGTTATAGAAAGCATGCATTAATGCACGGTTAAAGGGGTAATCGTGCATTTTTTATTCCTATAAATTAGATATAAATTACTAAATTAAGATTATGAGCACTATCTTAATACTGATATAAATATCTAAAGTGTAGGTTTATGACGATGAAGTGGATGAAGGGATTTTGGGGGCGGATGTTGTTTCCGGTGCGATTTGTGGTTGAGGATGGGGGCGGAGCTGGCGCAGGGTCTCAGGCTGGTGGCGGGGACGGTGCTGCTGGCAGTTCCGGAGACGGCAAGGGTGCGGGTCAACCTGCCGGTAGTGAGCGGGTGTTTTCGCAAGCCGATGTAGATGCTGCGGTGTCGAAAAGGCTGGAATCGTTTGCCGGGGTGGATGTGGATGAGTACCGGTCGCTGAAGTCGGAGAAGTCGAAAAGGGAGCGCGAGGCGCTGGAGAAGCGGGGTGAGTTCGACAAGATTCTGGCCCAGACGGTGAAGGAGAAGGATGAGGTGATCGGATCGAAGGATCAGGAGATTGCCGGTCTTGTGGATCAGTTGACGAAAATCAGGGTTGACAGTGCGTTGCTTGGCGCGGCTTCGAAGGCGAGAGCGATCAATCCGGCACAGGTGGTGATGCTCCTGAAAGGCAATGTGCATTATGACCGGAAAACGGATTCGGTGGAGGTTCGCGAGAATGGCGCTCCGCTCTATCGCGGGGGCAAGCCGGTGACGGTCGAACAGTATGTGCAGGAGTTCCTGTCGGGCAATCCGCACTTCGTTCCGGCGGGGCCATCGGGCAGCGGCGCGGCTGGCGGAACGGCTGGCCAGGCGTCGGGGTCGGCCTACAAGATCAGCGCGGCGGATGCGAAGGATCCGGCGAAGTACCGGGCGGCGAAGGATGCGGCGGCTAAAGCGGGTCTGCAACTGGTGATTGAACGATGAAACGTCGATGAATACGGTTTGAATAATGTAAACGATGAAGAGGTAAGGAATTATGGCGAACAATCTGAATTTGTACGATCCGCTTTTTTATGCCCAGGAGGGGTTGATTCAGCTCCAGAAGGCGCTCGGCATGGCAAGCCGTGTGCATCGGGGTTATGACAAGGAGCCTCAGCAGAAAGGCAGCACGATCAAAATCAACAAGCCGGGGACGTTTACGGCTCAGGATGCACCGTCGAACGATCAGGACATCAATGCCGAAGGGACGGAGATCAAGCTGGACAAGTGGAAAGAGGTAAAGTTCGGCCTGACGGACAAGGAGCTGAACAGCACGGGCGAGCAGATCATTGCTGACCATATCCAGCCTGCGGCGTATGCGATTGCCGATGATATTGATATGAACCTGAATGCCTTGTCGAAGTTCGTGCCGTGGTATTATGATGTGGCGGCAACGTCGGAGATCAAGGATATCACGAGGGTGAAGAAGATTCTGCGGGATAACAAGGTGCCGCTGAACATCCCGGATACGCTGTTCTACGAGGTTGGCAGCGAGATGGAGGCGGGGTTTGCTGAGCTGTTCGCAAGTACGGGGTTCGCGGGTACGTCGGCTGAGGAGTTGCAGCGGACGGGGGTGATCGGCCAGAAGTTCGGGTTCAACATCTTTGCGAACCAGAATGTGGGCACCCATACGAAGGGTACGGCGTCGGTGGCTGCGCTGTTGACGAACGGGGCCTTCGTGAAGGGTTCGACGGTGGTGAATCTCGATGCTGCGGCGGTGACGGGTACGCTGGTGAGGGGTGACACCTTCGCGATTGCGGGCGATCCCCAGCGTTATGCGGTGGTGAATGATGCGCCGGTGACGGCGGTGGGCAATGCGTTTACGGCGGTGCAGATTTTCCCGCCTTTATCGAAGGATACGGCTGACAATACGGCGGTGACGTTGAGCTTGATGAACCATGTGGAGAATCTGGTGTATCACAGGAATGCATTTGCTCTTGCGATGGCGCCACTTTCTGAGATGGGCAGGGAATTTAATGTGAAGGTGGAGACAGTGTTCGATGAGGCGTCGGGTATTGCCCTGCGGGCTCGGATGTGGTACGATGCGGACAGGTCGAAAACGAAGGTGGCTCTCGATGCGCTGTATGGGGTGAAGTGCCTGGATGCGAATCTGGCGGTAAAAGCAAGGAAAGTGATGTGATGCTGAATGATGAATGACAAGGGTTGAGTGACCGATGTTGAGGTTATGAGCCGATGACGGGGAGGGGGAAGGTTTTCTTCCCTACTCCCCTTTTTTATTCACGTTTTCCGGGAGATTGATGATGGTATTCAGTACCGATGATGATGTGCGACGGTGGCAGCCGTATGTGTTCGAGCATGGCGTGGCGTCGTTCGATGAGTATCACGAAACGGCTACGGGTGAACTGGTGGATGAACTGGTGACGGAGTGGATTCCGGCTCAACGTGTGGTGCTTGCTGACGATTTCGATGCTGAACGGCTGGACGCTGCGCAATGGATGACGGCGGCAGTCTGCCGGGTGCTCGGGTGGTATGTGCTGCCGAGGTTGGCGGCGTCGGTTGGCGGTGAGGGGTTGCTGTCGATGATGGAGCATTACCGGCGGGAGTATGCGCTGGAGATGCAGCGAGTCATTCGGCGTGGTGTGCGGTACGATACCGGGAGCGGGTTCGAGCAAATCGATGCTCTACCGGCGAGCGAAGTGCAACGGCTGAGAAAATAATCTGAGGATGGTATGCGATGCGGTCGTTCAATGAACAAATAAAGCCGAAGGCGTCTCAGGGGTGGAACCCTTACGGGGCGGCTGTGCCGGAGGGCTGGAATAACCGGCGGTTGCCGGGGATAATGACGGGCCTGTGGTTCGAAACCTCGAAGCCGTCCATTGCCATGATGACGATCGGGGGGACTCCGGGCAAGGGGATCCTCTTCAGTTGGGGTGAGCGTGGCACCTACCAGATGTTCTTTTCGGAGAGTGATGAGGGCAAGCAATACAAGACGGTGTACAGCCGGGCGGGACGGTTCGGGGTGTCGATGTGCGGCGAGATCGAATCGATCCATACGATCCGGTGCAGTGAGGCTGCGTTGCACGGGAGTACGAATCAGCTTCATTTGTTGCAGGGGCTGCGGGCGCTGGATTTGCATGGTACGGCGGTACGGGTGCGGTTCGAGGATTTCGAAGGGCTGGCGCTTCGGGAACTGGTGATAACTGGAAGCGAGGTCGCGGGGGCGCTGGATGGCCTGTCTGCTCAGACGGAGCTTGAGGTGTTGCGGCTGTCGAACGTTCAGGGCTTGACGGGTGACGTGGGAGTGATTGCCGAAATGCCGAAGCTTCGGCGGCTCGATCTGCATGGTTGCAGCGGACTGGACTATACGCACCGGGTGCTTCCTGCTGGCTGGGTAGCTCCGGAGATCGACCTTTCGGACATGGGGCTTTCAGCGGTGGCGGTCGATCAGTTCCTGAATGACCTGGCCAATACCTTAGTGCCGGACGGAAAGCTGAACATTGCGGGCAACAACGCGGCTCATACGGCGGCGAGTGATGGGGCGATTGCGGCTTTACGTGGTGCGGGGTGGGTGGTGGCGGTTAACGAAGATGGGGCTTAGTAGTTGGCTCAAGGAACCAACAAGACTTTCCTATTGTAATGTCTAACTAATATTAGTAAATTCAATTGCTCATCCTACCATATTAGGAGGAAGGAGTTTCGAGGCTCGATGCACCAAGATGTGTACCGAGCCTTGCTTATTTAGTACACTTCCGGTAATTTTTGCCCTTTCTTCTTAAGAATCTGTTTTTTGCCTCCCGGCTCATTCACGTGGTAAGCTGTTATCAGATAATAATCTAACCCACTTCTGTACGGTTCTAATATAATCACATATTCCTGTTTCATGTCATAGATATAGGTTCTTATAACATCTTTTCTATCAATTCGGTCTGTATAACTGAATATCTCTACACCAACAGGTATATTATTTTCTGTATGATGTCTGACCCAATGCAATCTTTGAGATCTTGCCATTTCAAAAGACCTTGATTTTGTAGCATTACCGTTTTCATCTTTATCTTCCCTTGTTGTAAGGTGATGAAAAAGAACCTGCATTGGTGTTTGTCCGTCTTTTTTTACAGGCTTGATTTGTTTTTTTCTGAATGAAAAGTTGACATTATCCTCAATATCACGTTTAAATATGCGCATCAGTGATTCCTTTCGCTGCTTTTCACTGAGATAATTTAACTCTAATAGCTGAGGATATTTTTTCAGCAAATTCAGAGACATAATAATCTATTTAAGGTCTATAAAAAACAGGTTAAATTTATCTGCATTTTTAGGCGTAGATTGTGTTATGGGTACTTTTGAGTGCTGCTCAATTTTTTCAATAATCCTGTTTTTCGCTATTACCTTATTATAGCCTCTAAGCTTGTAGTTAATGGCTCCCATGATAAGGTCAGTGAGCTGCATTAAAGAGCTTTCATGAGATCGAATGAACTGAAAATTTTTTATTGATGTATTGAGCCTTAATATATTTTTTAAGGTAGCGAGCTTTCTATGACTTCTCGTATCCTTAATATCAAGATATATGTTGTAGTTATAAGCCAGACTTACCTTGTGATGTATAAGCTGATAATACATTTTAAAATAAAAATCATCATACGAAAAACCGGGCCGATTTTCATCGATTTGAGATTTATCAACTATTATCGAGCGAAAGCATAAATCAGTAGAAAAAAAATAGTCTATCAAATCAGCATAATATGGGTACTGACCCCCCGAAACAGCAGACCATTTCGTCTCGCCTTTAAACTTGTGCTTTGCCTTTAGCAATTTAAGATTTTCTTTATGTAGCTTTATTTCGCTATATGGTGAACTGATATATGCAATCATCATATACGGCATACCATCATTCTGAAGATGAGTGCTCTCGTCACAATAAATATTAAAAACTTTTTTCATGGTTGTATATCTAAAAATCATTCAATAGCCAGTTCTTCCGCTATCATCTCGGCTTGTTTGAGTACGGTTTCTGTGGCAAGGAGCTGCATATCTGGTGGATAGCCGTACTGTCGCAAGGTGCGTTTGATGATGACTTTGAGTTTTGCCTTGACGTTTTCCTTGATGGTCCAGTCTATCGAGGCGTTTTCTCGAACTCTTTGAGTGAGCACTACGGCAAGCTCTCGAAGCTTGTCTTGCTGCATGAGTTCACGGGCACTCTGATTGCTTGCGACTGCGGTGTAAAACGCATATTCAAAATCGCTTAAACCCATATCTGATGCCTCGGAATCTGAGGCAACTATTTCATGGCTGATTTTAATCAGCTCTTCGATTACCTCAGCGGCGGTAAGCACTTTGTTGTGGTACTTCTTGATGGCGTTTTCGAGCATCTCCATAAGGGTCTTGCTCTGAACAAGGTTCTTTTTCTGACGGGTTTTGAGTTCGTCATTCAGGAGCTTTTTCAGAACTTCAAGCGCTACATTCTTGTGTTGGTAGCCTTTGATTTCTTCAAGAAATTCATCGGACAGGATCGAGATATCGGGTTTTTTGATTCCTGCGGCATCAAATACGTCGATGACTTGCTCGGAGACCAGCGCCTTGTCGATGACTTGCCGGATTGTTGTTTCGAGGTCTTCGTCAGTGTAACCGCTACCAGTGCCGTCGAATTTTGTCAATCGTGCTTTTACCGCCTGAAAAAAGCCAACCTCATCTTTGGCACCTAATGCCTGCTCATGCGGAATCGCCAGAGCAAACGCCTGGGACAGTGCCATAACCTCATTGATGTAGCGCTTTCGCCCATCATCAATGCCAAGAATATGCTCCTCAGCGGCAAGAATGAGGGACAGCTTCGAGGAGGTATCGGCATCGAAATAGTTTTCATAGGCAAACCCGCTAAACATGGCCGATACAACCTCAAGCTTTTCAAGCATCAGTTCGACTGCCTGTTCCTGTAATTGGGTCGGATCACCTTTGCCACCGGCATCTGAATAGAACGAGAGCGCTTCCTTGAGATCGGCGGCAATGCCAAGATAGTCCACAACAAGGCCGCCGGGTTTGTCCTTGTAAACACGGTTCACCCTTGCAATAGCCTGCATGAGGTTATGGCCTTTCATCGGCTTGTCGATGTAGATGGTGTGCATACAAGGGGCATCAAATCCGGTGAGCCACATATCACGCACGATAACGAGCCTCAATGGATCCTGCTCGTCTTTCATCCGTTCTGCGAGAAATTTTCGCTGCTCTTTGGATGTGTGATGTTTTGAGAGCAAAGGGCCGTCGCTGGATGATGAGGTCATGACCACTTTGACAGCGCCTTTGCTCAGATCATCAGAATGCCACTCCGGTTTCAGCTTGATGATCTCTTCGTAGAGTTCGGCGGCAATGCGTCTTGACATGCAGACTATCATACCTTTTCCAGCGAAAACCTGCTGCCGTTCCTCGAAATGTGTCACGATGTCTTTTGCGATATTGCGAATACGGTTTTTGCTCCCGATGAGAGCCTCCATCCTTGTCCATTTGGACTTCGCTTTCTGTGCTTCCGTCAACTCGTTTTGTTCAAGCTCTTCATCAAATTCGGCAATCAGCCTTTTTCCTTCTTCGCTCAACTCGACTTTTGCCAGACGGCTTTCATAAAATATCCGGACGGTTGCCCCATCATCAACAGCCTGGGCAATGTCATAGATGTCCACGTAGTTACCGAAAACAGCCGGAGTGTTGATGTCTGTTTTTTCGATGGGCGTACCGGTAAAGCCGAGATAGGTTGCATTCGGGAGGGCATCACGCAGATATTTGGCAAACCCGTAAACGGTTTTACTTCCGATGATTTGGCCCTCTCTGTCCTTATCATCTATGGTTTTGGCTTTGAATCCATATTGGGTACGGTGCGCTTCATCGGCAATGACGACAATGTTCCGGCGGTCAGAGAGTTCTTCATAAACGTTGCCCTCCTCTGGCTGGAATTTCTGGATTGTCGAAAAGACTACTCCACCGGAACCGACCTTGAGCAACTCTTTCAGGTGCTCACGATCCGCTGCCTGAACAGGTTCCTGGCGCAAAAGTTGGCGCGACGCTGCAAAGGTGTCGAATAGCTGATCGTCGAGATCGTTCCTGTCGGTAATAACAAGAATCGTTGGGTTGTCGAGGGACAGCACGATCTTGCCGGTATAGAATACCATCGAGAGCGATTTTCCAGAACCCTGAGTATGCCACACAACCCCGGCCTTCTTGTCCCCTTTTGGCTGGCTGGAAACTGGACGGTTTTGATAGCTTGCCGGGATTTGGTCAACAGGCAAGCTGTTCCCCATATTTGCCGCTCGAATGGTTGAAGCTACGGCGGCATTGACTGCATAATACTGATGATAGGCGGCCAGCTTCTTGACCGTGGTGATGCTGACCATACCGGTTGCAGGATCTTCTTTCCTGCTCTTTTCAAAAACAATGAAATGGCGGATCAGGTCGAGAAGCGTGGACTTGTTCAGCATCCCTCGAATCAGTGTTTCAAGCTGGCTCACCAGATTGGAGGCTTCGACGAGGCCATCAGAACTTTTCCATGCCATGAAACGCGAAAAACCGGATGACAGTGTACCTGCTCTCGCCTCAAGGCCATCGGAGACCACAAGAATGGCATTGCTGGTAAAGAGGCTCGGAATCGTTTGCTTATAGGTGTCAAACTGTTTGAAGGCTGACTGTATGGTTGCATTTTCACCGGCTGCGTTTTTCAGCTCGATCACCACCAGCGGGATGCCGTTGATGAAGAGCACCACGTCCGGGCGCTTGTTCTGATGATTTTCAATGACGGTGAACTGATTGGCAACCAGAAACTCGTTATTCTCGGGATTGTTGAAATCGACAAGCCACACCCGGTCACCGCGTTGGTCTCCCTGATGCTGGTATTGAACCGGAACGCCTTCCGTGAGCAGGCGGTGGAACGCCTCGTTGTTCGCCAACAGCTCTGGTGAGTTCAGGCGCTGCACTTCCCGGAGGGCTTCTGCCAGTACTTCCGATGAAAGACCTCGATTGATTCTCCGAACTGCATCTTCGAGCCGACCTGTAAGCAATACCTGGTCGAACGCGGCACGTTCCGGGCGCTCGCCATCCGGGGCAATTTCCGGGGCGTAGAGATAGTTATACCCAAGCCGCTCAAAAAGCTTGAGAGCAAACTCTTCGATAGCTGATTCTGTGAGTCTGCTCATACAGCTACCCTCACTTCACCGCTCATGAGTTTGGGAAGCAGGGTATCACGGAGTTTTTCAAGTGTGCGGATTTGAGAAATATTTGTATTTAATTTACCAAAAATAGTAATGCAATAGTAATTAAAATGACTGATCTTTTCAAGATTAGCCAAAGTGATTTTTTCGGATAACGCTATATCACGATTAAGACCTGGAACTGCCGAATCTGAATTCTCAAAGGTTATAGTTTTTAGCAAAAAATATTCATAGAACAAACCTGCTGACCCGATTTTTGATTTTATATAGTAGGTTGTGTCGATTGGGAAAAAATTTTCAAACAGGTAAATGACTTTTCCAATCGTTCCTTTTCTTCCGATAACAATACCTGGCCCTGTAACCAAATATTCTGAGTGATAACCAACAACACCACTTGAACCAACTACAGGAAAATTACCCCCTGCTCTTAATTCCTCTTTCAACCCTTTACCATATACAAGATCAATCACATCCCCCAATACACCAGTAGGTGAATCCTCCCGCGCCTCTTCAACAAACCACTGGCGAAAGAGGGTTTCGGCCATCGCTTCAAGTGTTTTGTTCTGGCGGTGCAAGAGGTCGATTTTGTCATCAAGACTTCTGAGGATGGCAGTAATGGCTTTTTGTTCGGGGATGGAAGGAATAGATAGTTGAATCTCACTAAGGATCGTAGTATTAATGGAAGGCATCGTTGCGCCAACAGCAGTTCTTCTGATAGTTTCTTTGAAACTCTCTTGACCAAAGTAATACGATAAAAATCGCGGCTGAACACTGTCTTTATTTGCTCTCACTCTCAAACAGCGACCCGAAAACATCCAACCATCTTCATTTGCACGTACGTAAGCCCTTCTATCAACTGAACCCACGCGACTAAAAACAATATCGCCTTCCTGTAATGTGTATTTAATCAGCCTCATTCTATCCTCGTCACCAACCAAAGGCAGGTTGTTGTGAAGGATTTTATTTTCCCCTAAATGCTCAACTGTAATAATTGGCACCCCTTCGGTTTTATAATCACTCATGTGCAATTGACTTCCGAAAGGGCCTGTTTGTACTTGTGCAATTTCCCCTAACAAGTGTGTCTTCCATTCGCTCATATCTTCACCCTCCCCAAACTCTCAGCAATTGCCTTGTTCAACTCAGCCTCTTCTGCCAACTGAGCCTCAAACTCCGCCTTCAAAGCAGAAAATCTTTCGGCAAAATCGAAATCATCCTCTTCATCAGGCAAACCCACATAACGCCCCGGCGTCAAAACATAATCCAGCTCCTTCACGCGCTCCAACGGCACCGAGGCGCAAAAGCCTTTAATGTCCTCATAATTACCATCACCCGTTCGCCAGTCATGATAGGTATCCGCGATCATATCAATATCATCAAGGGAGAGTTCACGAGTACGTCGATTGATCAAATGCCCCAACTCTCGGGCGTCGATGAAAAGGATTTCTCCTTTACGTGGATGCCCATTGTTTCGAGTGCGGTTGAGAAACCAGAGCGCTGCCGGTATCTGCGTATTGAGAAAGAGCTTTGCCGGAAGGTTGACGATGCAGTCGATAATGTTACCATCCGCAACCATCGACCTGCGAATATCACCCTCGCCACTGGTTTTGCTGGTAAGCGCGCCTTTGGAAAGCACTATACCAGCCCTGCCATTCGGGGATAGATGAAAAATGAAGTGCTGCAACCAGGCGAAGTTGGCGTTACCAACCGGTGGCGTGCCGAACTTCCAGCGCCCATCAGTGCGGAGCTGATCACCGCTCCAGTCACTATCATTGAACGGAGGATTGGCAATAATGAAATCGGCCTTGAGGTCTTTGTGGGCGTCGTTCAGGAATGAGCCTTCGCTGTTCCACTTGACCTGTGAACTGTCGATGCCACGCAAGGCAAGGTTCATTTTGGCCAGTCGCCAGGTGGTCTGGTTGCTCTCCTGCCCATAGATGGAGATGTCATTCACGCGCCCCTGATGCTCTTCGACGAATCGTTCGGACTGAACGAACATGCCACCGGAACCACAACAGGGGTCAAATACACGGCCTTTGTATGGTTCGAGCATGGCAACAAGAAGCTCAACAATGCTGCGAGGGGTATAGAACTGCCCACCCTTTTTGCCTTCTGCAAGTGCAAATTCACCGAGGAAGTATTCAAACACATGCCCAAGAACATCACGACTCCGGGCTTTGGCATTGCCGAGGGCAATGTTGCCAATGAGATCGATGAGACCACCAAGACTGGCTGGGTCGAGGTTCTGCCGGGCGTACACTTTGGGAAGAACGCCTTTAAGTGATGGGTTCTCCTTTTCGATGGCATCCATCGCGGCATCGACAAATTTTCCGATGTCTGGCAGTTTGGCTTTTGCGACCAAGAGACTCCACCGGGCATCCACCGGCACAAAGAAAACGTTTTCTGCCTGGTATTCGTCACGATCTTCCGGGTCAGCTCCAGCATATTCACCTTCTCCGGCCTTCAGTTTGTCATACATCGCCTCGAAGGCATCAGAAATGTATTTGAGGAAAATAAGCCCGAGCACGACATGCTTGTATTCGGCGGCGTCTATGTTTTTCCGAAGCTTGTCAGCAGCTTTCCAGAGCTGGGTTTCAAGAGATTCCTGCTTGACTTCTTTTTCTTTTTTTGGTCTTGCCATTTGGTAGATAATTACGCGGATTACTTTCAACGAAATCAGTTCACAAGAAACCACGCCCACTTGTATATGAGAATAGCCCGATTTTGTGGACTCTGAGTGAAACTGGTGTGCTTTTACAATGTAACAAAGGGATTTGAGATTCAGGAAGGAAGTGCAAGGATAATGCATTGATGGGCCTTGCGATAGAGGTCTTTTTGCTTGAAACAAATATGTGCTCTTTACCCTAAATTTAGATATTTATACCTATATTTAACCGTGCATCAGCAACACACTAATGATAATTATATCTATACTCTGATTTCTAAGGGACAAGGATGCGGTTTGTGATCGACAAGCGGAGGATGCTCCACCACCAGCGGACATTCTGGGAACTGCCCAACTTCCTGAAACTGCTGGTCGGCGGCTACGGATGCGGCAAAACGCACATCGGGGCGCTGCGCTCGATCTATGACAGCTACGTGAATGCGCCGGTGCCGCACCTGTACGTTTCGCCTTCGTACAAACAAGCACGAAAAACGGTGGTTATCTCCATTAAAGAGCTGCTGGACGCGGCGGGCGTTCGCTACCGGTTCAACAAGACCAATCATGAGTTTACGATTGCCAACTGGAACGGAACGATCTGGATTGCAAGCGGTGACGAACCGGACAGCCTCAAAGGGCCAAACATCGGAAGCGCTGGGATCGATGAACCGTTCATCCAGCAAAAAGAGGTATTCGACATTACCCTGTCGCGGGTGCGACACCCGAAAGCGAAGCATCGGGAAATCTTTCTGACGGGCACGCCGGAGCAGTTGAATTGGGGCCACGAAGTCGCGCAAAACGATGAGGGACGCTATGACCTGGGGCTGGTGATCGGGCGGACGGCGGACAATGTGCATCTGCCGGAGCAGTTCGTGACGATGCTTGAACGGGCCTATGACGAGAACCAGCGGGCGGCGTACATGAACGGGCTGTTCGTGAACCTGACGGTGGGCCGGGTGTACAGCTATTTCGACCGGGGTCAGCATACAGGCGGCGCTGGGCTGGCGGATGGCGAAGTGATGGCGGGGATCGATTTCAACGTGGATCATCTGATGGCGGAGGTGTTCCGGGCGGAAGGTGATCGGGTGCATTGTTTCGACGAAATCGTGCTGCGTGGTTCGACGACCTATGAACTGGCTGACCGGCTGCATGAGCGCTATCCGGGAATTCGGGTATTTCCTGACCCATCGGGCGGGGCGAGGAAAACATCGGCCCCGAAAACGGATGTGCGGATTTTGCAGGACAAGGGCTTCCGGGTGGAGATGCGCCCGAAACAACCGGCGGTGAAAGATCGTGTTCATGCGGTGCAAAAGATGCTGCGGGATGGTCGGCTGACGGTGGCGGGGTGCGCTTGCCTGGTGAAGGATTTCGAGCAGGTGGTGTGGCGGAACGGTGATATAGACAAGGTGACGAAACCGGAGCTGACTCATGCTTCGGATGCGCTGGGCTATGCGGTGGAGAAGCTGTTCCCGGTGGAACTGCCGGATCGTGAGTACGGGAAACAGCCGGAGCACTGGAGAGCGTGAAGAGAATTGAGAATGGATAATTGATAATGGAAGAGTGAAGAGCAAGATGAAAGGGGTGAATTATGGGTGAGGTGAAGAGCAAGCGCGTGGAGCTGGAGGAGGTGCACCGGTTGTACCGGGCGAACAGTGCGGAGTGGGAGTTTTTCCGGCAGGCGTACCTGGGGGGCCGGGAGTGGGAGGAGGCTTCGCTGTTATACAAGTACCTGAATGAGTCCGCGCCGCAGTTGCGGGAGCGGCTGAAACAGACGCCGCTGGAGAATCATTGCAAGTCGGTGGTGCATACGTATAGCGGGTTCATGTGGCGGAATCCCCCGAAGCGGAGTCTGGGAAAAATCGAGTCAAACCCGGCGGTGCTGGCGCTCTATGAGGATGCAGACAAGGAAGGGGCGTCGCTGAATGAGTTTATGAAGAGTGCAACGCTGTGGGCGTCGGTGTTCGGGTGCTCGTGGATTGTGATGGATAAACCGGCCTCGAAAGCGGTCACGAAGGCCGATGAGCTGGAGGGCGATATCCGGCCATATCTGAAGCTCTATTTCCCGGTGCATGTGCTGAACTGGAAGTTCGAGGAGACGGACGCGGGAAATTATGAGTTGACCTATCTGAAGGTTCGGGAGCGGATCAATGACGGCGCGGCGGATGGATGGGTGTACCGGATCTGGACGCGGCAGCGGGTTGAAGTGTGGCGCGTGGAGGGCAAGAGTGAACCGGTGCCTGTGCGCGATGAGGTCAATGCGCTGGGCGCGGTGCCTGCGGTGGTGCATTACAACACGAAGCCGCTGGAGCGTGGGGTGGCGGTGAGCGATCTTCAGGATGTGGCGCGGATGCAGCGGTCGATGTACAATGATCTTTCGGAGCTGGCGCAGATGATTCGGGGATCGAATCACAAGACGCTGGTGAAGAACAAGGGCGATGATGCTTCGACGGGCGCGGGGGGCGTGATTATCATGCATGAGGATACGATGCCGGAGAAGCGGCCGTATCTGTTGCAGGCGGATGCCGAGGCGCTGCTGGGGCTGCTCGATGCGATGGAGAAGAAGGTGGAGATGATTAACCGGATGGCGCATTTAACGCCGGTGCGGACGTTCCGGAAGATTATCGTTTCTGCGGTGGCGATTGAGACGGAGTTCCAGATTCTGAATACCTTGCTGGGTGAAAAGGCGGCTCAGCTTGAAGTGACGGAGAACCAACTGTTCAGGATTTTCTGCCGGTGGGAAAATGTCGATTGGCATACGGCGGAGATTGTGGTGACCTATCCGAAGCGGTTTGAGCTGCGTGACCGGAAGGCTGATCTGGATTTTCTGGAAAAGGCGCTGAAGGTTGCCGAGGGGATCAACTCCCCGACGTTGAAGCGGGAGCTTGAGCGGCAGGTGGCGCGAGTGGTGCTGGAGCGTGATGATGTGCTGGAGGCTGTCGAGGCAGAGCTGATGGGGACGGGTGACGCTGGCGCGGGAAGTGGCGAGAATGGCGTGGGAAGTTCGGGAGTATGATTATATTTTACGAACAGATGCAGGAATTGAAAGCAGATATGAAATTATTATTGGGGGTATATTTGGTGGTATTTTGTTTTTGAAACAACAATATCCTATTGATTAATAATAGCTTAGACGCTTAATATTAATCCCTCCCTCTCCGCCATATGACAGTTCAAAGCTGTCTCATGTTGTCCGAAAAGCCCTGTAAAATCAGGGCTTTTCTTGTTTTTGGTGTCTGCTATTGTCTAAGCTGGCATTGTTATTACTCCGGCCATTAAAGGTGTCAATCGTTGGTGGGATAAGGGTTGCGCCTGATGTCATTCTGAGCGTAGCGAAGAATCCAGAACTCTTTGTTTCGTAACAAGATGGATTCTTCATTCCGCTTCGCTTCATTCAGAATGACAGACCATTCTCCGAATTTTCTTTGCGATTTTTAATGGCCGGAGTAATATTATCTGGTAGATACCACCAAGATAAGATGCGAACCGATACCAAAACGGATACTCCCACTCTCCGATGCTCAGGTGAGCAAGGCCAAACCGACAAAAAAGATCACAAGCTTTCGAATGGCGGCAGGATGATTACCAAACGATCCGCCCCTGCACAGCGGATTAGGCGGTCTGACACTGGCAGAATTTCGAATTCGTCAAGCAGAAAGGTTCCTGGAGCAAGCGATCTTGTAAACGGGGACAGATCATTTGAAATAGTGTAGAGTCCTCCTTTTGCTCGAGTTCTCGTTTCAGACATTCATGCTCCTCGGCCAGCACTGTCGCGGACATTTTCTTTTCTCGACCGGATTTGCTCAGCGACAGCCGTTCTCATGCGTCTTTCTGACTATGTGACGAATCAATTGCAGGTCATATGAATTCAGCACGTGCTTCCGCAGCACTTCGCCGATCCTGGCCGGGCTTCTGGCACCCCTGATAGAGAGCCCCTTTTGCTCAGCCGTTAGCCTGCGTCTGGCTTTCTTGCCATCGCGCCTTCTTTGTTGCGATTCTCAATGGATTGTCGAGCTGGATATGACGAACGATTGCCACACTCAGCATAGGCATCAGGAAATATAGCCTGTATCTGCCATCGATTAGACGATATCGAATCAGGCATACCCTAAAAATACGTCTATCGGATTCCCAATGGCTTTCGATGGCGATATGAATATGGATTCCAATTGCGCGCTCAGTTCAGGAGATGAAGTTTATTATCATCTCACTCTGTGTTTTGCATTGAAAGATGGTTTTGCACTGTTCGTCATTGCCGCGTCCCGAAATCCTCAAATTCCAGCCGTTGTGCACTTTCAGTACGCTTGCCGTGTTGAGAGTAAGTGTATTTGGCTGGCAACAGTTATCTTTCAGTATCATTAGCAGTAACCCACGTTGTCATGAATCACTATTTTCGTCAGTCGCCGGTGGTGCTGGTCAGCCGGATCGCGCTTGCTTTTGTCTGGATTTATCAGGGCATCGTGCCAAAGCTGGTTTGCCAGAGTCCCCTCGAGCTTGGATTGCTCGCGCATCTCGGCCCAGCGCTCGGCTTTCTCTGCTCCGTGATGGGGTATGGCGAGATGCTGTTCGGCGTGCTGATTTTGCTGTCGCCGTGGCGCTGGCCGTTTTTGCTCAATATCGCCGCCATGCTTGGCCTTTTCAGCTATGTTTCGCTGACTGAGCCGAAGCTTCTGGTACAGCCGTTCAACCCGGTGACACTCAACGTGGCGCTGATCGCACTTTCGATAACTGCGTTCATCTCCATGCGAAAGCCCGAAGCGTGAACGGACGGCAATCATAACGAACGATACCATAACACGATGTCAGCACAATCGCTCCGAGGAATATCGAAGACCTTTCTTGCCGTCTCCGTCACCATCATCGCTTTGGCGGCCATAGGCGGAAGCCTTGGCGTGCTGGCCAGCAACGCTTTTCTGCTCAAACTCCATCCATACATCTTTTTCACCGGTTTCGGCAACCTCGCCATTCTGCTGCTCAACCGCTACCTGACGGCGGCAATCTATCCCGAATTGCGGATCGATCCCGGGCGTCAGCGTCTCTTCATCGCGGCGGTGCTGCTGGCGCTTGTCATGGTAACGGTTGCCGTGGCGGCGGACTTGCCGTTTCTCAAGGCGACGGCGGGCCTCATGCTGATAGTGGTCGTGCTCTTTCCGCTCTATGAAATCTTCACCACACTCTCCGTCGCGGAGATTTGGAACGAGGTGTCGGTGCGCTATTACATTTTCGATGTCATCTTTCTGCTGGTCGCAAATCTCGGTCTCTCTACGCTCGGCCTGAAAGAGACCTTTCCATCGAACGGCATTATCCCGTTTTTCGTGACGCAGTCGGCTTACTTTCTCGGCTCGTCCTTCCCGCTCAGCATCAGCGTGATGGGATTCCTCTACACTTACGCATGGCGACGGACGGAAAAGATGGAGCTGGCCAAAAAGCTCTTCAGCCTCTGGTTTTACATCTTTGTTGGTGGCGTACTTTTCTTCCTCGTGGTGATTCTCCTGGGCAACTATCTCAGCATGATGCTTATCAGTCACCTGCTCATGTTTGGCGTCGTAGCGCTGCTCGTCACCTTCGCGGTGTTTCTGCGCAACTACTTCAGGAGCAACTTCGCCCATCCGGCGCTCGCCTTCATGCTTGGCGGACTGGCGTTTCTTTTAGCGACGAGCGGCTTCGGCATCATGAACATTTTTTACGGGCAGGGGATTCACTTCGGCAGCTATCCGCCCATCCAGCCTGACAAGATGTGGATTTACCACTCCCACACCCACTCGGCGCTGCTTGGCTGGATCAGCCTGTCGTTCATCGGCATGATCTACATCGTGCTTCCGGCGATCCAGAAAACAGGCAACCTTGACCTCCTGCAATCGGGCGATCCGCTGGAGCAGTTGCTCGACGTCCACACGATGAACCGCGCGTTCCTGTTGCTCTCGATCATCCTCATCGCCGGAGTGGTGATCATCGTGAGCTTCTTCACCGGCGAGCAGATGGCGCTCGGTATCGGCGGTCTCGTTTACGCCGCCGCCGCGCTGTATCTGCTGCGGAATCTCAAGCACGATCCGGTGTTCGATGCTGAGAAGTGATTCCGGTATGTCATGACAACCTCCATAAAACGATAACGTAAAACGGTACCAAACATGAGATTGCAGGGAAAAATCGCCCTCGTCACCGGGGCGGCGGGAGGCATCGGCAGCGCGACCGCGCGTTGTTTCGCCCGCGAGGGCGCTACGGTCGTACTGGTGGACATCGATCTGGAAGCGTGCAGCCGGGTTTGCGACGACATCGCGCAAAATATCGGACAAGCGTCGTGCTCGGGTGTCGATCTCACCTCCGAAGCGCAGGTGGTGGAACTGTTCAGCAATATTCGCCGCGACTACGGACGTCTCGATTGTATCGTCAACATCGCGGGCGGGGACTGCGAACCGGCGGCCTCCGTCGAGAGCATCGACATGGAGCGGGCCATGCGGAATCTCGACATGAACCTGAAGTCGTGCATGTTGTGTTGCCGCGAAGCCGCGAAGATCATGAAGCCGCAGGGGTATGGGCGAATCGTGAACATGAGTTCGCTCGTCTGGCGCGGCAGCCCAAACCAGTTCAGCTACTCGGCCTCCAAGGGCGGCATCTTCGCCTTCACCCGCTCGCTCGCCCTTGCGCTCGGCGGGTTCAACATCACGGTCAACGCGCTCGCCCCCGCGCTGGTCGAGGTCGAGGCGTTCACGCGAGCGCTCGGCACGGAGCGCTGGCAGGCGCTCGCGAAAGCTTCCGCCGAGCGCTATCCCCTCGGACGCATCGCCACGCCGGAGGACGTCGCCAAAGCCGCGCTCTTCCTCGCTTCGGAGGACGCCGCCTTCATCACCGGCCAACTCCTCGAAATCTCCGGCGGCGCGAGGCTGTGAGTCGAAAGGATAGTCAGCCTTCGTTATCCCATCGCTCGCGTCCTGCGAAATAATCCGCGAGCACGAGGTCGAAGCCGAAAGCGAGGTTCTCCCAGGGAATCTCCGCCTCCGCGAACCAGCGCAAACACTGGCCTTCGTGGAGGGGAATGGTTTCGGCGGCAACTTCGAAATCCATCAGAAAGATATACTCGATGCGGTCGGGAAAGTCATAAACCGAATAACGTCGGCAGGCGGAAACGTCGGTTTCGATCTCCTCCAGCATCTCCCGCACGATACACGCTTCGGGAGTTTCTCCATCCTCAAAATGCCCGCCGGGCACATCCCACATATTCGGGTAGGGTATCTCCGGTTTGTCGTCCCTCAGGAAAAGCAGTACTTCGTTCCGGCTGTTCCTGAGGATGATGCTCGTGCCGCCTCGTTTCATGGTGGGGTGGTGTTTGACTGGCTTTTTGGCTTTTACGGGATTTTGTGCAATAGGTCGTATAGGTCGAGTAGGACTTATAGGAGAAGAGGTTCGGATGGTTCTGCGATGTCGTCTGCTGAACCGGTGTTGAATGCTCCGTTTTCGTCGAGCTTTGGGTAGGGTTTGCGCTCCTGGCGCAGCACGGCGGCGAGGCGGGGATAGGTGTATTCGAAGAGCAGGCGTTCGAAGTCGGCGTCGCTGAAGTGGCGCGTGCCGTACAAACCGGCGGCCTGCCGCTGTCGTTGCGCTTCGAAGAGGATGAGAGCCGCGGCGACCGAGACGTTGAGCGACTCCACCATGCCCATCATCGGGATGTAGATGAAGTTGTCGGCGAGATCGAGCGACGCCTGCGACGGGCCTTTCAGCTCCTCGCCCATGACAATGGCCGTCGGGCGGGTGTAGTCGATGGAGCGGAAATCGACCGCCTCCGGGCAATAGTGGGCCACGAGAATCTGCGCGCCCTCCTCCCGGAGCTTTTCGCCGACTGGCGTGATCGAGTCGCTTACACGTACCTTGACCCAGCGGCTCGCGCCCGCCGCCGTGTGCTGCTTGGTCTTGATCGACGAGCGGTACGAAATAGCGTGCACCTGGTGGATGCCGACCGCGTCGCAGCTCCGGATGATAGCCGCCAGGTTGTGCGATTTGTTGACGTTATCCATGACGAGCGTCAGGTCGGTCTGCCGCTTTTCGAGCAGCTCGCGGATTTTCCGGAATCGTTCGTGTGAGACCAAGGGCGTGCGGTTTGTTTGATGAAAGCCGATGTCGAAATCTTCTGAAAAGAACGATATTTTCCGGCAAATCTTCAATCGCTTTCCTTTTTGCGCTCTTTCTTATGCAAAATGAGGTTAATGAGAGCTTTGAAAGTATATTGATGCTCAAAAAGAGCAGCGAAGGCCATCGGAGATCGAAGAGGTGAAGCTTTGATCAAGGCTCTCCGTTGTATCGGGAGGTGGCATCGTCCACCCGCAAGAATTTCTCTGTCGTCATGAGTCTGCATCAGAAAAAACATCCAATACTCGAAAAGCTGCTTGAAACGGCCAGAACCGTCAGGCTCGACCGTTCGTCGAAGGTGCTCGTCCTGAGCGACCTGCACATGGGCAACGGAGGTCGGCGCGACGAGTTCCGGCGCAACGCGGAGATTGTGCGCTCCATGCTGAGCGACTATTATCTGCCGGGCAAATACAGCCTCGTCTTGAACGGCGACGTCGAGGAGCTGTTCAAGTTTTCGGTCGAAAAAATTGCCGAGCGTTGGGGTGAGATGTACGAGCTGTTTCTTCAGTTCGAAAAAAACGGTTTTTTTTGGAAAATTTACGGCAATCATGACTCCGATCTTTTCGAGGAGCGCAACTACCGGTTGTCGAACCACCTGCTCGAATCGATCCGTTTCAAGTTTGGCGATGAGACGATGCTGCTCTTTCACGGCCATCAGGCTTCGATTCTGCTCTGGGAGACCTATCCGCTCGTCAGCCGGGCGATTGTGCTGTTCGTGCGCTACATAGCCAAGCCGATGGGCATCCGCAACTTCTCGACCGCCTACAACAGCCGCCGCCGTTTCGCCATCGAAAAGTCGATCTACGAGTTCTCCAACGAGTTCAAGATCGTTTCGGTCATCGGCCACACCCACCGGCCTCTTTTCGAATCGCTCTCGAAGGTCGATCATCTCAACTACCAGATCGAGGAGCTGTGCCGCCTCTTCCCCTCCGCCCCGCCGGAGGAGCGTCAGGCGATCCGGGAGCGGATCGGCGAGCTGAAAGCGATGCTCGACGCCTGTTTCACCGAGGGTAAAAGGATCGGTCTGCGTAGCGGACGCTACAACAACATTGTCATACCAAGCATCTTCAACTCGGGCTGCGCCATCGGCAAGCGCGGCGTCACGGCGCTTGAAATCGACGGCGACCACATCCGGCTCGTCTACTGGTTCAAGGAGAAGCAGGGGCGGCGCTTCGTCAGCGACCGGTACCACGAGCCGGAACAACTCGGCGACACCGGCTTTTATCGGATCGTGCTCAACGAGGATCACCTCGATTACGTCTTCTCACGCCTGCACCTGCTGGCATAGAAGAAGACAGGACGGATTGCACTGATCCGTCGGATACGAACGATCTGATAAAAAGTTTGCCTTCATCATTCATCATTTCCCGGAGGGGGTGAGGCGGCGGTTCCATTGGTCGGCTTCTGTTTGGTGGCGGGCGGCCTCATCGGGCTGACCAAGCTGGCGGCAGGCGGTGGCAATGATTTTCAACACTTGTAACCTCAATTGCTAACGTCTTCCAAATGCACTGAACCCACTGCAACACCTCGAATAACCATAAATCCGCCCAATGAAGAGTGCAGAATACCCGAAAGAATCATACCTCGCCTCCTTGCAACAATTGCTGCTCAAAACGCTCCCGTTCTTTCGCCCCTCGGCTTGCGTTCGAGTTTGACGCCTTCGTTGTGGATCGATTCGATAAACTCAAAATATAGTATTACTCTTTTTGTTGCTTTGGGTGGCGGGTTCGTTTTGGCTTTTGCTCCATTGCATGGTAAAGGGGTTCGGCGTATTCGGCGTATTTTGCGTATAGTTCAAAAAGATATTCAAGGCGTTCGAGTTCGGTTTTGAAAGGTGAGCGGCGATAACAGGCATCGACGGCCTCGTCCAGTTCGCGGTGAGCCTTGAGCAGCTCTTTCGGCATGGAAAGCGGATCGTAGAGATCGGCAAGGGTTGAGCCGGTGAAAAGTTCTCGCGCCGAAAGAACCGCCTGCGCCTTCTCCTCAACCTTCGCCCGCTGCTTCTCCGTCACGGCTTCGGGAAACGGGAAGTTGTTGTAAACCAGATTATTGGAATATCGATAATCACTTTTCAGCCTACCGCAAACCGCTCGCATCCACGCCATGTGCATCGTGCTTGTCAATACTCCGAAGTGATAAAGCGTCGCATTTGGAATAACTGAAGACAAATTACTTGCTATGGTTTCTTTGTCGAGTGAAGTGGACCCCAGCGATCAGACAAAATCGGGTCGAGTTTAAGCTGGTAACTCGCTGTTGTTCATGCAGCTGATTGATGCTGCGCTGTAACCTCTGACGACCCATCAGAGGATTTCTTTTGAGAGA
>Ga0326726_10000438_pt1 | contig 39449 bp, 32 predicted proteins | sample MHFenrmetagenome_2_FD_207603 | JGI IMG/M metagenome (GOLD analysis project Ga0326726, IMG submission 207603) | Lab enriched peat soil microbial communities from Michigan Hollow, Ithaca, NY, United States - MHF15MN | ecosystem: Environmental > Terrestrial > Soil > Wetlands > Peat | place: USA... | reverse complement strand
GCACCTGATTGGCCAGCCGCACCGCGTCTTCCCGGGCGACGGCGGTGGTCCGCTCGGACTCGCGCGCGAGATCGGCGGCGTGGGTCGCCGCCTCGAGGGCGGTCTCCGACTCGGCCAGGCGCGCCACCGTGGCGCCGAGCGCCAGGTCGGCGCGGTGCAGGGCGGTCTGGCCTTCGCTTACCTCGTTGGCCAGACTCTCCAGCTCGGCGCGGCGGCGCAGCGGGCCCGAGGGGCTCGGGGCGCCCGCGAGCAGGATGGCGCCATTCGGGCGGCGCACGGCGCGGCCAGTCGGCTCGAGCACCTCCGACCCGGCAAGCAGGACCCGGACCCAGCCCTCCGCCGGACCCTGGGCGTACAGCTTGGCGCCGAGGGGTCCATCGCCGGCTGCGCCAGTGGGCCCTCCCTCCACCGGCAGCAGGGCGATCGCGCCGGGCTGCTCCTCGGCATGCCACGCCTGGATCGCGGGGATCACCGACAAGTCGCGCACCAGCACGGCGTGGACCCACTCGCCCAGCAACCGCTCGGCCAGCTCGGCGTCCTCCCGGCCGGTCCGGATGAAGTCGCTCAACGGGCCGAGGATGGCGCCACCGAAACGATCCCGGGCGGAGAGCAGCGTCGCCGCGCCAGGCGCCAGCCCGACCCGGTCCCGCTCCAGCTCCTCCAGCGCCTGACGCCGGGCAGTCAACTGGGCGAGGGCTTCCTCCGCCGTGCGGCGGTCGGCCCGCTCCAATGCCTCCTTGCGGCGCAACTCGGCCACCAGGTGGCGGGCACGCTCGGCTTCTCCGGCGAGGCGGCGGGCCTCATTGGCGTGGCGCTCGGCGACGTCGATCGCATCCACCCTGCGCCGCTCGGCGACCTCGAGCTCGGCTTCAGCCGCCTGCTTGCGGGCAGACGCGGTACTGGCCTGTTCGCGCAACGAGGCGAGATCGGTCTCCAGGGAAGCCCGCTCGCCCTCGAGCGAACGCAGGATCTGGATCCGCTTCTGCAACTCCTCCTCGAACTGGCGTACCAGCTGGCGCTGCTCCCCCAGCCGGAGCCGGACGTCCTGCTCGGTGGTGCTCCGGGCGGCGAGCTCCGTCAGAATCCGCTGCTTCTCCTGCATAGCGGTGGCATGCTCGGCCTCGGCGGACTCCCGGTCACGGACCGCCTGCTGCCGGCGCGACTCCATCTGGCCCCGCTCCTCCGAGGCTCGGAGCTTCCTCGCGGCCGCGTTGGCGAGGCGCTCCGCCGCCAGGGCCAGGTCGCCATCGAGCCGGCCCAGCTCCAGCCGCACATCCCCCAGACGCCGGGCGATCTCGGTGCGCTGAGTCTCGGTCCGGGCGCGGGTCCGCCCCGACTCTTCGCGCCGCTCCTCCAGCTCCGCCAGGGATTCACGCGCCGTGGGGAGCTCCTGCTCCAGCTCCGCGTGCCGCAGGGTAGAGGTCTCCATGTGATGGCCGAGGTCGTGCAGCAACCGCTTGGCCAGGGTGAGCTGGACCGAGAACTTCTCCTCCATGAGACGGGCGTGACGCTCGGTCTTGCCCTTCTGCCGGGCCAGGCTCCGGATCTGGCTCTGGACCTCCGCGATGAGATCCTCCACCCGCTGCAGATCGCCCGCGGTCTCCTCCAGCCGCCGCTCGGTGGTCTGGCGCCGGTCGCGGTACAACCCGATCCCGGCGGCCTCCTCGAACAGCGACCGGCGCTCCTCGGCCCGATCGGAGAGCAGCCACTCGATCATCTTCGACTCGATCACCACGCCGGCATCGCTGCCCAGACCGGTGCCGCGGAGCAGGTCCTGGATGTCGCGCAGGCGGACCACGGTGCCATTGAGCAGGTAGTCCGACTGTCCGCTCCGGGAGAGCCGGCGGGTGATCTGCACCTCGCGATAGGCGATGGGGAGGTCACCGTCGGAGTTGTCCAGGAACAAGGAGGCCTCGGTCACGTTCACCGGGCGGCGCACCGCCGACCCCTGGAAGATCACGTCTTCCATCTTGCCGCCGCGGAGCAGCCGGGCCGACTGCTCGCCCAGCACCCAGCGTACCGCGTCGGAGACGTTGGACTTTCCGCAGCCGTTGGGACCGACGATCGCGGTCACGCCGTCATGGAAGGTGAGGGAGACGGTGTCGGCGAAGGACTTGAAGCCGGACAACTCGAGCTTCGTGAGCTTCATGCGGGACGAGTCCTGTTCAGCGGTCGGGTTGGTATATGAAGAACGGCCGGCCCAGGCGGCGCCCGGTCGATTCGGCGGCTTCGCGGGTCGGATAGGGGCCCAGCACCACCCGGAACCCTTCATCGGGGCTGTGAGGATCGAGCACCGAAGCCGGGAGACCCTGCTGTTCGAGCTGGCGGGCCAGCTCGGTGGACCATGCCTTGTTCTGGGAGCTGGATACCTGCAGGTACACCCGGTTGTCCGGCGCCGCCCCCGCAGAATCGGTCTGCTGACTGTCGCTTGCGGCCACCTCGGGCCCGATGCTCGCCGTGCCCGTCTCCGGCGTCCAGGCGAGCGGGAGCCAGAAGTCCCCCGAGCCGCCCTTCACCCGGCCGCTCTCGGGGAACTCATTCTGGGTGAGGTCGAAGGCGATCACGTCGCCGCCCTGCTTGAGCAGCAGCGCCTGCTGGTTGGTGACGGTAGGGAGGTCGGCAGCCCAGTCGGCCTTGAAGCCGCGGACAAAGCGATTCCGGGCGAGATCCACCAGCCAGAGTGAGTCGCTGGTGGGTGGGTGGACCATCAGCCAGCGTCCGAATGGATCGGAACGGAGCGAGGCGGCCGGCCCGGGCAACTTGATCTCTCCCACCTGCTCCCGGGTAAAGCGGTTGAACACCAGGACCGAGCCTTCGCGCCGGGCCACGTAGAACCGATGTCCCGAGGGCGAGAACAGCACCGCGCGGGCGTGGCCGCTCACCGGGATCGAGACCGTCTGGTCAGGGCGGTCGGGATCGATCAGCACGACGGCGGTGTCGGCCGCAACGGCCAGCAGATCTCCCCAGAAGGTGGACGCGGCGTCACCGGGGGGGAGCGGCACCTTGACCGGCTGGTCGTCGCTGTGGAGGACGGTGAGAGCCGCCCCCTGTCCGGAAGAGATGGCCAGCAGCGCGGGTCCGCGGGTGCCGTAAAGGTCGCGGGGCCGTGAGGAGAGCTTGGACTCGAAGTGCACGGGGTTGCGGCGAACGAACTGAACGACCCGGAGGCTGTCATCCACGGTAAACAGCGTGCCGTCGGGCCCCACCGCGACTTCACGCACGCCGCCGGCGAGCTGGGGCCGCGGCCGGGAGGTCAGCAGATCGAACGCGATGACGTCGTTCTTGCTGCCGAGGGCGTAGACCACACCGAGATCCAGATCGGCGCCGATCGCGCGCCGTACCGCTGGAAGCGGGGCCGCGGATCGCCAGCCCCACGGCTCCAGCTTCGGCAGCCGGTAGAGCTGCGCGGTGCCACCCGCCGCCGGCAGCCGCAGCAGGCTGGAAGGCGGTGTGGTGGTGGCGACGGAGAGACCGCGATAGGGCTGGGAGCCGGACCGGCATGCGACCAGGACCGCGAGGGCCGCGGCCAGGAGGGGGCGCGTGTGCACAGCAGAAAAGTAGCGGGAGGGGGAGAGCGGCGGGAAGGGCGGACAGGCGGGAGGGCGGGAAGGCGGACGGGCGGTCAGGTCGGAGCGAACGGCTGAACCCTTGGAGCAAAAAGGTCGAGGGATCCGCTATAGCGTGAACCCATAGGGATCCCTCGCTGCGCTCGGGATGACAGAAGGGGCCATCCCTCACCAAGTACTCCCGACCGCCGGTCCGCCGGTCCGACCTTCCGCCCTAGAACACCGGTCCCAGACTCAGCGTCCAGTACCCGCCCTTGATGGCCGGACGATACTGGGGGATGGAGTAGTCGAGCCGGAGAACGACGAAGTTGAACAGGTTCAACCGGGCCGATGCGCCGATGGTCTGCAGAGGAGCTCGCACCCGGACCGGATCGTCCCCGGCGTGGCGGCTCCACTGCAGGTTATCACCGCTGTTCCACGCCATGCCGACGTCGTAGAACAGGGCGCCTTCGATCGGTGGGAAGGCGGCGGGTAGAATATGCATGTCGGGCGTCATGATGGGGAATCGCAGCTCGGCGTTGCCGACCGCCAGCTGCGTGCCCACCAGCCGATCGAGCTCGGCGCAACCGGTATACGAGTTGGCGCCGGGAGATTGTGTGCTGGTACGGCATTCGTTCCGATAGTAGCTCCCCGACGTATTGCCCCGCAGCAGGTCAGTGTTTCCGATGAAGACGGGGAACTGGCTGGCGTCCCGGCCGATCCGGCCGAAGTAGAGCGCCCGTGTGGCCAGGGTGAGCGGGCCCAGCAGGTGATCGTAGCGGCGGTAGTCTACCAGGCCCTCGAAGAACCTCCAGCCGCCCACGGTCTGGGAGGCCTGCAGTCGCCAGCGCCGCCCGTAGAACGGCCCGACCCACCCCGGCAGCGAGTTGTCGAAGGTGAGCGCCGCGGAGGGCTGGACGTAGCTCACGCCACCGAGGTCGAATTCCCTGGAGGAGGGGTTGTCGGTGGCGAGGCCGTTGTTGGGATTGAACGGCTCGATGATCTGCTGCCGCCGGTTGGTGATGGTCGCGGCCGCCAGACCCAGCTCGACCCGCTGGAACCGGCTGAGGGGGTAGAAGCCGAATCCCGACACCGAGCGGCTGACGATCCGCCGGAGGTTGGTGACCAGGGTGTCCTCGGTCACGTGATCTCCACGCAGGTCGCTCGGCTCGAGGAAGTAATATGGCTCCTGGCTGGCGCTCACCGCCCAGTTGAGCCGGTGGGTCTGGTTGATGTAGGTGGCGTTGACCATCGCCTCACTGATCCGGCCATTGACGAAGGCGCCGAAGATCAGGGTATGGTTGCCCAGGATATCCGAGAGCGAAATCGCGCTGCCGCCGTAGAAGCCGCGGCCGAAGTTGTCACGGGTATAGCCGATCGTGGGCCGGGCGATGTAATCCGGCTGGAACTTCACCTTGTACTTGGACTGACTGAACTCCGCCGTGTCGGGCAGCGGGAAATTCACCGAGTCCATCAGCGAGCTGATGGTCAGCGGGCGGAGAGTGGAATCGGACATGGCGGGGGCGGAGTCCGCGTGGCGGAATCCTTCCCGGGTGATGTAGATCGAGCCGGAGGATTCCAGCGGGCGCGGCGCGGTGTCCTGAGGGGGTATTGGCACCACCACCGGCGGCGAGGTGTCTCCCGGCGCCCGTTCGCCGATCGCGGCAATCGGCCGGCTGGCGGAATCCCGCAGCGCCAGCATGGCCTGCGGCCGCCAGGGCTCCTTCTTGAGAGTCCGGGGATTGTCGATCTCGTAGACGTCGAACATGTCGCGCGAGTAATACACAAACGCCAGCCGGTCCACGTCGCGCGCCCAGGAAAGCACCGGAGACAGCTGCGTGATGCCCTGCGCGCCGGTGAAGAGGTCGGTCAGCTGATAGACGTTCTGGTCGCGGGTATCATACAGGAAGATGTTGCTTACCCCGTCGCGATCGGAGACGAACGCCAGCTGCTGGCCGTCGGGCGACCACTGCGGGCTCACGTTCTTCCCCTGTTCCATCCCCGGCAGCACTTCGATCCGCCCGGACGCCACGTCGTAGGTGGCGATCCGCATGTTGCCCATCCGCAGGGTGGTGAAGTCGGTGACCGGCCCGCGGTCGGTGGCGAAGGCGATGGTCCGGCCGTCCGGCGACCACACCGGATGCAGGTCGGCGTACTTGTCGTTGGTCAGACGGCGGAGGTTGCTGCCGTCGGCATTGATGATGAACAGATCGGACAGCCCGCCGTCATAGCCGGTGAAGACGATCTGCCGGCCATCCGGACTCCACGAAGGGGTGGTGATGCCGTTCAGCTTGACCTTGATCCGGCGGACCTCGCGGTTGTGCTCGACGTCGATGATGACGATGACGTCGCGCGGGCCGCTCTTGGCCGCTACCGCGATCCGCTTCCCGTCCGGCGACCAGCTGGCCGAGGAGGTGATGAACCGGAAGGTCTCGTAGTTGCTGCTGTAGGAGGACTTGAGCAGCCGCCGCTTGACCTTGCCGGTCACGGCGTCGGCCAGGTACAGATCGATGAAGTAGAAGTCCTTCTCGCTGAAGTACGCCACCTGCTTGCCGTCAGGCGAGAGCGCGGGCGAGAGGTGGTAGGTGCCCTCCGAGCGTGATTCACTCAGCACCTCGCGCCCGATGTCCCGGGCCCGCTGGCGGGATGCGACCTCGGGCAGGTAGGTCTTCTGGACGTGCTCCTTCCACATGTCCGACAGCTGGCGGTAGTCCACGCCCAGTACCCGCCGGATGGAGCCCTCCAGGCCACCGCCGCCCGCCAGGGTGCCCTGCATGATGGCGCCGATGGCCTCGTCGCCCCAGCGCTGGCCGATGTAGGCCAGCAGCGCCTGGCCGTAGCGGTAGGGGAAGATCCGGGGGTCGTTCTCCAGCTGGTGAATCGTGGGGATCTTGCCTTCGATGGCGGCGTCCCTGAGCCACATCGCCGTGTTGGGATCCACTCCGCCCAGTGAGAGGTACTCCGCCATGCCCTCCACGAACCACAGCGGCGGGTTCACGTTGATGATGGTCTGCAGCCCCGCACCGGCCCGGCCCCGGCTCCAGATGTCGTACTGGAACTGGTGCGTCATTTCGTGCTGCAGCACGTGCTCCAGCTCCTCGTAGGAGCCGGTGAAGGGGAGGATGATCCGCTGCTTGAAGAAATCGGTGACGCCCCCGGTGCCCTCACTGGGGGATTCGCCGCCCAGCGCATTGGTCTGCTGGAAATCGGAGTGCGAGGCGTACAGCAGGATCGGCTTCCGCTCCCGGTATTCGTGACGCAGGATGCGGGAGAGGCGCTGGTACGACCGCTCCGCCATCCGGGCCGCGTCGAGGGTGGCCTGGCGGGCCTCGGGATAGAAATAGATGTCGAAGTGCTCGGTCTTGAGCACCTGGAAATTGAAGGCGCGGTACTGGACCTTGTTCTGCCCGAAGTAGTCCTGCGCGGGAAGAGCGGCGGGGACGCCGGCGAGGAGCAGCAAGGCGAGCACGGAACGACGGATCATGAACACCTGCCTGTCAGGCGCCGGTCTTGATCTCCGGCGCATCGCCCCAGAGCCGCTCCAGCTGGTAAAAGCTGCGGGTCTCCGGGTGGAAAAGGTGGACCACAAAGTCCACGAAATCGAGCAGCACCCACCGGCCTCCGGGGAGGCCCTCAACATGATGCGCCCGCGCGCCCCGGCGGTGCAGCTTCTCCACCACCGAATCGGCAATGCCACGGACGTGGGCATCCGAGGTGCCGGAGGCGATCACGAAATAGTCAGTCGCCTCACTCAGGCCGCGCAGATCCAGGACCCGGAGCTCCCGGCCCCGCAGATCCTCGATCGCCGCCACCGCCGCCTCCACGCCCTCGCGCGGAGTGATCGGATGCTCCGTGCGTACGGTCATGCCGCGCCGCCGCCGGACAGCCGGACGGGCGTACCGTCCTCGACCTGCCAGAACACGCCCCAGGCCCCGAATCCGACGTGGGCCCCGAGCACTCCGGTCGCGAGCGACACGAAACAGTCGCGCGGCTGGTACGCCGCCACCAGCGCCGCCCGCACCCGCTCGGCCATCTCCTCCGCCTCGGCATGAACGATACCGAAACGTACTGCCGCGGGCCGGGGAGAGAGGCGCCGCTCCAGCAGGCTCAGCACCCGGGGAACAACGTTCTGCCGGCCCCGGACCCGGTCCACCGGAACGATGCCGCCCAGCTCGTCCAGCGACAGGATCGGCTTGACGTCCAGCATCCCCGCGATCAGCGCCTTGCCCCGGGTGACCCTGCCGGAGCGGAGCAGGTTGTCGAACCGGTCGACGGTAATGAAGCACCCGGACTGGCGCCGGATCCGGCGCAGCTCCTCCGCGATGTCCCTGGCCCGCCAGCCGGCTTCGGCCAGTTCGGCTGCCCGGAGCGCCAGCAGTCCCAGGCCCAGGGAGGCGGAGGCGCTGTCCACGAACTCCACCCCTTGGATCCCGGCCGCCCGGGCGGCGGTGACCCCGGACTGATAGGTCCCGGAGAGCCGCGCGGCGAGGAGGACTGCGACCACCTCGTCCGCCTCCGCCCGGGCGTCGCGCAGGACCCGCACGAACTCGCCGGGGGTGGGCTGGGAGGTGGTGGGGTTCACCTTGGAAACCCGCATCCTGCGATAGAAATCCTCGCCCTTCAGCTCTACCCGGTCCCGGAAGGTCTGATCCCCGAACATCACCTGCAGGGGTACCAGCGCGATGTGATGCCGGTCCAGCACCGCGTCGGGCAGGTCGGCGGAGGAGTCGGTCACCACCGCCACCGGGCGGCGGTCGCCGTGGGCCAGTTTGCGGTGCTGGGCCCGCATGTCCTCGGCCTTGGTGGTTTCGATGCTGCCCCACCGGCCCGCGAATGTAAAGACGGCATCCGGGGTATCCGTGTGCACATGGATCTTGAGCAGATCCCCGGCCAGCACCACCTGCACCGAGCCGCCGAAGTTGCGGATCTGAGTCCGGACTTCGTTGGCCGGTGGCAGCTGCTCTCCCCGAACCATAACCTCGGTGCAGAACTGAAAGTCACGCTCCGCGGCTACCTCGATCAGCGCAGCGGGTGTCAGGCTGTCCGCGATATCGGTCAGGGCGATCGGGAGAATGGGGTCCCCCTCGATGTAGCGCACCACCCCTTCGATCATCCTCACGAATCCCATGCCGCCCGCGTCGACTACCCCGGCCTCCTTCAGGACCGCCATGAGCTCGGGGGTGCGCGCGAGGGCCACTTCGCCCTCATGCAGCAGCCGGTTCATGAAGACGGAGATGTCGGGAGAGTCCGCCGCGGCACGCCTGGCGGCCAGGGCGGCTTCACGGGCGACGGTGAGAATGGTGCCTTCGCGGGGATCGTCGAGCGAGCTGTACAGCCGCTCGGCCCCGACCCGGAAGCCCTCGGCCACCTCTTCGGCGGTCGCCTGTTCCTTGTCGGCCATGACCTCGGCGAAGCCGAGCAGGAAATGGGCGAGCATCATCCCGGAGTTGCCGCGGGCGCCCAGCACCGCGCCACGGGCGGCGGTCCTGGCGGTGACTCCAAGCGGCGCGTCGCCGAGCGCCCGGAGGGCGTCGGCGACGGCTCGAAGGGTCAGGGAGAAGTTGGTCCCGGTGTCCCCGTCGGGCACGGGGAAGACGTTGATCCGGTTGATTTCCTCCCGGCCGGCGGCGACCCAGTCGGAGGCGGCGAAGAGAGACCGCGCCAGTCTGGCGCCGTCGATGTACCGGATCCCGACCGTCATCGCGCGGCGGTTACTCCGCGACGACCGTCACACGGATTTCCGCGGTCACGTCCTGGTGCAGCCGGACCGGGACGCTGTGCTGGCCCACGGTCTTGATCGGGTGCTCCAGCTCGATTCGGCGCTTGTCGACCGCGTGACCCTCGGCGGCCAGGGCATCGGCCACGTCCTGTGCGGTGATCGAGCCGAACAGCCGGTCGCCTTCACCCGCCTTGCGCCTGAGGGTGAGCGACACGCCGCTCAGCTGCAGGGCCAGCGCGCGGGCCTCGCCGGATTCCTGCTCTGCCCGCGCCGTCCGGGCCTTCGATTCGGCCAGGATCCGCTTGCGGTTGCCTTCGGTCGCCTCGTAGGCCAGCCCCTTCGGCAGGAGGTAGTTCCGGGCGTAGCCCGGCTTCACCTTCACCAGCTCCCCCGCCTTGCCGAGCGTCTTGATGTCTTCACGCAGGATGACTTCCATCGCTCACTCCCTTGTCAAGTTGGCGGGCCGGAAGCGCCGCCGGAAATCCACCCAGGTATCGGCCAGACCGAGCGCGAACCACCCGCCCAGCGCGACCGGCAGAATGAACAGCGCACCCAGCCCCACGAGCAGCAGCACGAAGGCCGGGAAGGTCTCGATCGTGCTCCAGGTGATCGCGATCCCGCGGGCCACGTACAGGCCCCCCAGCACTACCGTGATGTTGCCCACGATGCTCTGGACCGGTTCCGGGGTCGGGAGCACGAATGCCGCCACGCACAGAACCACCGCCCAGACCAGCTGGTCACTGAAGCGGAAGTCGCGGAACCGCTCCGGGGGTGCCCCTGCCGGATGGGCGGCCAGGCGGTGGTACCAGCCCCACGCCAGCGCGAGTCCGGGCAGCACCCGCAGGACCAGCAGCGCCGGGAGCAGGTCCGAGGTGATGCCGACCATCGCCGCCAGCGTGTTGACATACTCCCTGAGCGCGGCGATCTGATCCGGGGCGAGAGTCTGGCCCCACAGCAGCAGCACCCGGCAGGCCTCCCAGCCCTGGTGCGCCGCCGCGATCTGGATCTCCTGCCAGCCGGTTCCGAGCACCCGGGCCCACAGGGTCACCAGTCCCAACCCGGCCAGGGTGGCGCCGAGCGCGCCGGCCACGATCCCCTGGCGGCCGGCGAGCATCAGCACCACGAACCCCGCGGTGACGAACAGAGCCCAGGCGTGCTGCGCCTGCAGCGCCAGACCGCTCGGCTCATACAGGGAGAGCCCCAGCCAGAGGCCCGCGGCCGAAATCCAGGCCCACTCCCGGAACGTCGCCGGCCGCGAGGCCACCAGCAGGCCCGCGAGCGGCCCCAGCACGAACAACGGCGGGAAGAGGACCAGGTATCCCGCCAGCAGCACCATTGCCCGCCACGTGACCACCGGCCGCGTGGGGGCTGTGACCGTCAGCTCGCGCCCCGCTTCACGTAGGGCAGCAGGGCGAGGTAGCGGGCGCGCTTGATCGCCACGCTCAGCTGGCGCTGGTGCCGGGCGGTGATTCCCGAAAGCCGGGCGGGCAGGATCTTGCCGCGCTCGGTCAGGAACCGCTGCAGCATCTTCTCGTCCTTGTAGTCGACATAGCGGATGCCGGCTTCGGCGAGCGGGTCACCCTTCTTCATGCGCTTCATTCTTCGTCCTCCTCCATCTTCCGATCCGACAGGTCGCGGCTCGGCGTGTAGTCATGCTCGGTCACCACCACCAGGAAGCGCAGCACCCCGTCGTCGAGCTTGATGGCGCGCTCGAACTCCGGCAGCTGGCCGGCCTGGGCCTCGAAGTTGGCCACGACGTAGTAGCCGGTTTCGCGCTTCTTGATCGGGTAGGCGAGGGTGCGCTTGCCCCAGTGGTTCACCTTGACGGTGTCCTCACCGGGCTTCTGAATCAGCGCGTGGAAGCGGGAGAGCTTCTCGTTGATGGCGGCTTCTTCGAGGGCACTGTCGAAGATATAGACCGCCTCGTACTGACGGGGCATGTCACCTTCCTTTGGTCTGGACGCCCCGGCCTTGGTGAGGGGCACGGGGAGGAGCAATGTTGGGGCGGGAACCATAGCTGGGAGAAGGGCTTAGGGCAAGCCTGAGGGCGGGCGGGGCGGGCGAGGCGGGCGAGGCGGGCGAGGCGGGCGAGGCGGGCGGATTAGGACCTAGGGTGTCATCCCGAGCGAAGCGAGGGATCTGCTGTCCCGCCATCGAAAGCGGGGACGGTCCAAGGAACTTGAGCAGATCCCTCGGACCCCGCGCTACGCGCGGGAGTCCTCGGGATGACAACGTCGCCTCGTCGCCTCGTCGCCTTGTCGCCTGTCGCCTTGTCGCCTCGTCGCCTTTTCGCCTTGTCCCCTTGTCGCCTTGTCGCCTTGTCGCCTTGTCGCCTTGTCGCCCTGTCGCCTGTTGCCCTAGTTCCTCCGTCCTCCGAACAGTCGCAGGAGGAAGAGGAACAGATTGATGAAGTCCAGGTACAGCGCCAGCGCGCCCACGATCGCGTAGGACCCGGTCCGGCCGTCGGGCAGTGCCAGCGCCATCTGCCGGAGCCGCTGGGCATCCCAGGCGGTGAGGCCGGTGAAGACCACCACCCCGCACACCGAGATCACGAACTGCAGCATGCTGCTGTGCCAGAAGAACCCGACGACCGAGGCGATAATCACCCCGATCAGGCCCATGAAGGCGAAATGCCCCACACCGGCGAGATTCCGCTTGGTCGTGGTGCCAAACAGGGCCAGGGCGCCGAACATGGCGGAGGCGGTGAGGAAGGTGCTGGCAATGGAGCCGCCGGTATAGATGAAGAAGATCCCCGACAGCATGGCGCCCATGAGGGCGGAGTACACGGCGAACAGGGCCCCGGCCGTATTGGGGGCCAACTGGTCCACCTTGGCGGAGAGATACCACACCATGCCCAGGGTGACGAAGAACAGGCCCCATCTGGCGATCGAGTTGCCGTACAGCAGGGTCATGGCAGCGGGCGAACTCGCGACGGCCATCGAGACCACGGCGGTGATGCCGAGGCCGATGAACATCCAGCCATAGGTCTTGCTCAGGAAGCCTGAGATGCGCTCGGCTTCGGCGATGGATGCGGTGTAATTCTGGGTGGAGCCAATGGGGCTCGACATTTCAGTGCTCGGGTTTAGGACGCTGGTAATGTAATGGTGGACAGTCGGACAGGGCGGACAGGGCAGACAGGGCGGGCGGGGCGGGCGGGGCGGGCAGGGTGGGCAGGGCGGGCGGGCCGGGCGGGAACGGCGGGCGACCGTCTCGTCCGTCTGTCCGTCTCGTCCGTCTCGTCACCTCAGGATGTTCAGCGACCGGCTGCGCGTCACCTGCCGGTCCGAGCCCGCCTCCCGCACCCTGACCTGCAGCCGGTAGCCACCAGGCTTGAGGTTTGAGAGCCCGAGCCCGCGGGTCACCAGCTCGTATGGGGCCGTGGCGCGGAAGTCGAAGCCCGCCTCGACGGCAGGCTTGGCGTCCGGCTTGTCGCCCGGCTTCCGAACGGCCATGGTGATCTGATAGGCCGTGCCCGGCAGGAGCCCGCCGATCTCGTAGAACAGGTCGGCGTCGGAACCCCGCTGATAGGTGTCGAGCGGATTGAGCGGCACGCGCGTCCCACCGTAGCTCCAGCTCAGACCGCTCTCCTGCCGGCCAAGGATCAGGTCGGAGAGCACCAGGTCCCGCGGTGACGGAGGGACCTCGACGCTGTCGCGGCCGGCTCCGGTGGTGGCGTCGAGGCCCGGCACCGTGACCATGGTGCGGACCTGGTAGCGGCCGGGCGGGACCGCGAGTTCGAGGAAGCCGGTGAGATGCTGCTCGCCCTTCAGGGTATCCCGGGTCAGGAAAGTGCGGGTGGTATCGAGCTGGCGGATCACGCCATGCTCGCGATCCATGGCGATGATGCGGAGGGTGACCGGGTAGAGCATGCCCGGCCCGCCGTCGGAGCGGGGCCTGGGTGTGAGTCCCCGACCCGGCACCGCGAAGACGGTGAGCACCCGGCGGGTCTCGCCGTCGCCGAATCCGACGCCATAGACCTGCACGACGGCGTCGAGGTCCTGTTTGAAGTGCTGGGGGAACCCGTCGGTGGTGACACCGACGGCAATTGCGCTGCGCCCGCGCTCGATCTCGCGATAGGCAATTTCAGGGTGGAATGTGACCGGCGGTGGCAAGACTCTGCCCGGTCCTTTCGCAACGAAGCGGCTGGCGACATTCACCGCGGCGGCTGCAGAGCCCGGCCGCTGATCCCACAACCCGGTGGTGTCGATGCCTGAGTTCGGCGACAGCACGGCACCCCGCATCTGGGCGATCTTGCGCTGCAGGTCCGACGCGATCGCCGTGTAGCGGGAATCCAGGTTGCCGCGGGAATCGAGCATCTCCGGCTGGAGCGGCAGCGCGGCGACCAGGGTGGTCGCGGCGGTTGTGCCGAGGGCGCGGCTACCCAGGAAATGAAACACCCGGGACCCCTCGGGCAGATCGTACTGCCATGACTCGTTCGGCGGACCAGCTGGATAGATCGCAGTCCGGCCGGGCGGGCCGTGCCGCAGGTAGATGACCCCGCGATCATCGATTTCCCACTGCCGTCGCTGGTACACCTTGAAATTCGGGGTGGTGTAGTTGAGGTCGTTGAGAACCATCGCGTTGATCACTCCGAAGTTCTCCCCGGAGTTCTCCTGCTCGAACCGGGTCAACCCCTCGGCGTGAATGGGGGCATCATCGGGACGGTGGATCAGGTAGCGCTGATGGACGAAGACCCAGCGGCGGAGGTGCTCGGCCAGCCGCTCACCCGGCGTGCGCAGCGCCAGCGCGTCCCGCTCCTGCCAAAATCGGGTGATCCACTCCGCCAGCTGTGATGCAGGGAGGCTGTCGTACTCCGCCAGCTCCCAGTCTGCCGCTACCCAGGCGAGGTCGGCGCGGTACTCGTTGCGGCCCGCGACGCCCATTGCGCGTAGTCCTTCCGTATAGGCTGCCGGGGCTTCCGCTCCACGTCCGGCCGCCTGCAGCACCCGGGACTGCTCCAGTCGTGCGACGCCGGAATCCCCGCCCCGACGGAGATACTCATCCAGCAGCTCGAGCGTGGCGTCGCCATACCTCCCACCAACGTACTCCAGCCGGAACAGCGCCAGCGGCACGGCGGCCGATGCTCCAGACACACCCGACGCTCGCCTCAGGGGCGCTACGAACTCCTGCGGGAGGAGCCGATGCCCCATGGCCACGATCAGGCTGGCCAGGGCGTCGCACGCGGGGAGGAAGCTGGAATCCGCTTTGATGGCACGAGCGAACCCATCCATCGCGGCGCGACGGTAGGAGATGCCCTGACCGTGATAGGGTGTGGCCTTCACCACGAAGCCGCGGGTCGACATGGCCAGCCGGATCAGGCCGAGGGCGTACCAGGGATAGGGCCAATCGGGATCGGCGTCGAGTGCCCGTTCGATGTGGCGCAAGGCCTCGTCGTAGGGCTCGCGGGAGTCCCCGATCTCACCGCGGCGGAGCAGAATCAGGCCCTCCCGCACGAGCCGAACGGTGGAGTTGCCACGCCATTCCGCGGCCGAGTCAAGCGACTGGCTGTCGCCAACGCTCTCCAGCGTGTCCCGCATTGCGTCGAGCGCTAACCGATCGTCCGCGCTCTGCGGCAGCCCGGCGACCGGAGTCGTGGCGAGCAGCGCTGTCGCGACGACGATTGCAAGCGATCCTTGTGGCCGGATTCTGCGGTGCCCGGGAGGCATGAATCCTCCGTGCGCTGTGTCAGGCGGTTGGAGCTGCGGCAGGAGTGGGGACGTGACTCAGGCGATCGGCAGCACACTCCGTCAACAGCAGGAATCCGGCCGGGGCCATCTACGGGTGTTTCCTACCAGTCGCGATGGGCACCTCCGCCGCGCTGCTGCCGCCGCCCCTCGTGGGTCGACAGCTGCTGCCGCTCCACCTCCTCGAGCATCGCCCGGGCCTGCTGCTCGTCCAGCTCCTCCACCGATTCCCCCTCGTCGCCCCCCTGGCCGCCCCCGGCCATGGCGCCGACCGCGGTCTGGCGGTTGGCCTCGTAGCCCTCCTCCCGCATGTTGCCCCGGCCATAGTCGGCTCTGCCGCCCTGCCCACGCGAGCCCGGCTCGCCGGTATCGCCCCGCCGGCGGAGGGCCAGCTCCAGGTTCCACTTGGCGTCCCGGTCGGTTGGATCGATCCTGAGCGCCTCCTGGTAGGCCTCGATCGCGCGGTCGAGGTACCGGCTCAGAGCATTCGCGTCCTCCGCAGCGCGGACATAGGCGTTCCCCATGTTGTAGAACACCTGCTGCTTCAGGTCTTGCGGGCCGTTCAGCGATTCCCGCCAGGTCTTCGCCGCTTCGGTGTACTGCCGCAGGCGATAGAGCGTGTTCCCGGTATTGTACCGGACCTCGGGCCCTCCTTCCTGGCGCAGCACCCGCTGATACGCCTCGTATGCCTCGAGGAATCTCCCGGCCTCGTAGAGCTGCTGGCCCCGCACGAGGTCGGCGCGCCCGCCGTTGCAGGAGAGGGACCCGATCAGCGTGCCGGCCGCTATGAGGGCGGTCAGGCGGGCAGGCGGCCAGGCGGTCGGGGGGTTCCGCGTTCCGCGTTCCGCGTTCCGCGTTGGCCCGCCGGTCCGCCCGTCCGGCTTCTGAGCGCCTGACCGCCTGACCGCCTGACCGCCTGAAACGGGGAACGCGGAACGCGGAACGTGGAACAGCAAATCAGCGAGCAGGGCAAGCACCGCGACGAGCAGTGGCCACTGATACCGCTCGTTCGGCTCGGTGGCGCCCTGGGTACCGAGAATCCGCGCCTCGAGATTGCTGATCGCCCGGGTCATCTCCTCCAGCCCGCGCGAATCGTCCCACCTGGCGTAGGCTCCGTTGGAGACCTGGGCCAGCTTTCTGAGATCCTCCTCCGCCAGCCGGGAAACCACCGGCCGGCCGATGTCGTCGAGGTGCCACGGTCCCTCCGCGGCACCGGAATCGGCCGGCACCTGGGCGCCTTCGAGGGTACCGATGCCCACGGCGAAGATCGGGATGTGGGCCCGGCGGTAGAGGTCGAGGATCGGGTCCAGCGCTCCCTCGGACCGCTCGCCGTCAGAGAGCAGGATCACTCCACGCGATCCGATCAGCGTCCGCTCTTTCCTCAGCGCCCGCTCCGAGACCCGGAGCCCCGCCGCGACGTTGGTGGCGGGATCGGCGATGTCGTCCGGTGACGCCGCATCCAGGAAGCGCTGCAGGGTGCCGAGGTCGCTGGTGGGCGGGAGTTGCAGAAATGCCGCCCCGGCAAAGATCACCATGCCGACCCGGTCTCCGGGGTGGGTGGCCGTAAGCCGCCAGGCCAGCCGCTTCGCCAGCTCCAGGCGGCCCGTGCCGACGTCGGTCGCCTTCATCGAACGGGAGAGGTCGAGAGCGATGATGAGGTCCCGGCCGGTCGCCGGCAGCGCCGCCGGATGCCGGCCGATCTGCGGCCGCGCGAGGGCGACCACGGCCAGGATCAGCGCGGTCCAGCGCAGGGCGCTCCGCCATGGCGACGGCCGCCGCTCGGGAAGGGTCGAGCTTCTGGAGAGCAGCTCCCGGTCGCCGAACCGCTCGAGCGATGCCTCCCGTTCGCGAAGCGCCTGGCGCACGATGACCCAGAGGGCGGGCAGCACCGCCAGGAGCAACAACGCCGAGGGCTGGGCAAAGAGGCTCATGGCAGGATCCGGAGCCAGGTGGAGCGCAGCAGCAGCTCGAGCAGGAGCAGCGCCAGCCCGGTACCGACCAGGACCGGGAACAGCTCGTGGTATTGCCGGGTTTCACTGACCTCGACTTCGATCCGCTCCAGCGGGTCGATCTCCTTGAGAATCCGGTCCAGTCCTTCCGGGTCGTTCGCCTTGTAGAACTGTCCGCCGCTTCGGGCGGCGATGTCCTTGAGCGCCGCCTCGTCCCGGCCCGAGAGCCGGCTGGCGAGGTTGCGCACACTCCAGACGCCGTTGAGCGCCACCTGGCTGGTGTCGCCATTGGAGAGGCCGATGGCATGGATCCGGATGCCGAGCGACTTGGCGGCTTCCGCCGCCTGGGTGGGCGTCGGCTTCCCCGTGTTGTTGGCGCCATCGGTGATCAGCACGATCGTGCAGGCGTTCCGCGGCAGGTTCTTGAGCTGATTGAGCGCGAGCGCCAGGGCGGTGCCGATGGCGGTGCCATCCGGCAGGGTGCCGATGTCGACAGTCTCCACCATGCGGTCCAGCACGTCGAGGTCGGTGGTGAGCGGAGCCTGCAGGAAGGCGCGGCCCGCGAAGATCACCATGCCGATCAGGTCGCCCTTCCGCCGCTTGATGAATTCGCGCAGTACCGTGCGGGCCACCTCCAGCCGGTTGCCCGGCTGGAAATCGGTGGCCTTCATGCTGCTGGAGATGTCCAGCACGATCATGATGTTGCGCGAGCGGACCCGGGTAGGCTCCGCTTCGCCGGCCACCTGCGGCCGTGCCAGCGCGGTGACCAGCAGCGTAACCGAGGTCAGGCCCAGGACGGCGGGTAGCCGGTGCCACCGGCTCCTGGCGGAGCGGGGAAGGCCGCGGAGGAACATGAGCCCCGGGAAGGCCACGTGGTGAGTGGGCGGGGCCGCGCGGCGGCGCCAGGCCCGCCAGCCGAGCCAGAGCGGCGCCAGGAGCAGGAGGAGGAAGAGCGGATCAGCGAACCGCATCGCCCGCCTCCGCGGCGCTGCGCCAGGCCTCGAGCAGCTGACGGGCGCCGGCGACGTGGGTGGCGGCCGCCGCCCGGTCGGGGCGCACCTGGGCGAATTTCACCAGGTCGGCGTCGCGCAGGATGGCCTCGCAGCGGCTGGCGAGACCGCCGGCCGCCAGCTGGGCCGGCAGGCTGACGGGCACCTCTGGGGTGGTGAGACCCTGATGCGGCATCCCGCCGACCTCCACCAGGGTGGTCCGCAGCAGCTCCGCGACCTCGCCGAAGAGCGGGACCACCCCATTCCCGCTGGCGATCGACGCCTGCTCCAGCTGCGCCAGCCGGGCGAGGGCGATGTCGAAAGGCCCGGCGGGGAGAGGACCCTTCGGTATGGCCAAACGGGGACCCAGGGCCCGGCGGTTGCGGCGGTAGAGCCAGAAGAGTCCCGCGGCGACGAGGAGGAGCAGCAGGGCGACCGGTCCCCACACGGGCCCACCGAGCAGCATGAGCGGCCGGATATCCCTGAGCTCCGGATTGCCGGCGGGCAGGATCGGCACGATCTCGATCGCGAGCGGGGCGTGCACCAGCGTGTCGGGAGCGGCGCCAGGCGCCGGACGGTAGAGCAGCGCGAAGGTCGGCACCGGCTGGCGGCCAATACGGTAGAACGCCAGCCGCAGCTTGCCGCGGAACTCGCCATCCCGGTAGGAGCGCAGCGTGTCGCTGGAAACGATGCGCAGCCCTTCCGGCGGCGACAACAGGGTCCGAGGCGCCGGATCGAGCAGCTCCTGGCCCTGGGGCAGTCGCGCGGTCACGTCGATGGTGACGACGTCGCCGATGCTGGCCTGGGACTGCTCGGGCTTGAGCTCGAGACTCTGGGCGGCTGCCAGGGCTGGCGCCGCGAGCGGGAGGAGCAACGCAAGCGCCCTGCGCATGGCTACAACCGCCGCCGTTCCCGCCGGCTGAAGAACGCCGCGAGCCGCTCGCCGTAGGGCTGGTCGGTATCGAGGCGAAGCAGATCGATGCCCAGCCTGCTGCAATGGGTCGCGAGTGCCTCATCGAATTCGGCGCGGGCCGCCCGGTACCGGTCACGGATCTCGGGCCGGTCCGCGTCGACAACCTGCCAGCTTCCCGACTCCGGATCCCACAGCGTCACCAGCCCGATCGCCGGCAGCTCCCGTTCTCTCGGGTCCGTCAGCTGCATCGCCATCACGTCATGCCGGTGGGCCAGCCGGTCGAGCGCGGGCCACTCCGATCGGTCCAGGAAGTCCGACAGCAGCACCACCGCCGCGCGGTGGCGCAGCACCGGCTCCAGAAAGTCGAGCGCGCCGATCAGGTCGGTGCCACGCCCTTCCGGCTCGAACGCCAGGACCTGGCTCACCACACTCAGGGCCTGACGCCGCCCGCTCCGTGGCGGAGTGAACCACTCGACCCGGTCGGAATAGAACGCGGCGCCGACCCGGTCGCGGTGCCGGGTCGCGGCGAGCGACAGCACCGCGGCCACCTCCGCGGTCAGTTCCCGCTTGGTCCGGGTGGCGCTGCCGAATCCGCTGGAGGCGCTCATGTCCACCAGCAGCAGCAGGGTGAGCTGCCGCTCCTCGTGGAATCGCTTGACGTAGGGAGCGCCCATCCGGGCGGTGACGTTCCAGTCGATGGTGCGTACGTCGTCGCCGGGGAGGTATTCCCGCACCTCGGCGAACTCCACCCCGCGCCCGCGGAAGGTGCTGGTGTAGTCGCCGGCGACCAGGTCGCGCACCAGCTCCCGGGTGGTGAGCTCGATCCGCTTCACCTCGCGCAGCAGGTCCGCCGGGGTCATGGCACCGGCACGGCGGCGAGGATCCGGGCCAGCATCTGGTCCGAGGAGACGCCGTCCGCCTCCGCCTGATAGGTGGGGATCAGGCGATGCCGGACCACGTCCGGCACCATTGCCTTGATGTCCTCCGGCAGCACGTAGGCGCGGCCGGCGAGAAAGGCGTGTGCCTTGGCGGCTCTCACCAGGTAGATCCCCGCCCGCGGCGACGCGCCGAACTGAATGAGGGTCTCGAGCTCCTGCAGCTTCCACTTGCCCGGCTCCCGGGTGGCCGCCACGAGGTCGAGTACATACTCCTTGATGCGGTCGTCCACGTACAGGCCGCGGACAATGTCGCGGGCCCGAAGCACCCGGTCGGGATGCAGCACCACGCTGGTGGTGGGCTCGCGCTCGTCGGTCATCCGGTCGATGATCTCCCGTTCCTCCGAGCGACTGGGATAGGTCACCAGCAGCTTGAAGAGGAACCGGTCCACCTGGGCCTCGGGCAGCGGATAGGTTCCCTCGTGCTCCAGCGGATTCTGGGTTGCCAGCACCAGGAACAGCGGCGGCAACCGGTGGGTTTCACCGCCGATGGTCACCTGCTTCTCCTGCATCGACTCGAGCAGGGCGCTCTGCACCTTGGCCGGAGCCCGGTTGACCTCGTCCGCCAGCAGGAGGTTGGTGAAGATCGGTCCCTTCTGGACGGTGAAGTCACCGGCGCGCTGGTTGTAGATCAGCGTTCCGATGAGATCGGCGGGCAGCAGGTCGGGAGTGAACTGCACCCGGCGGCAGTCGCAGTCGATCGTCGCCGCCAGGGTCCGGACCGCCAGGGTCTTGGCCAGGCCGGGGAGGCCTTCCAGCAGCAGGTGACCGTCGGCCAGCAGTCCGATCAGGAGTCGTTCCAGCAGGGTGTGCTGCCCCACAATGACCCGGCCGATTTCGGTCAGCACCTCGCGGAAGACGGCACTCTCCTCGGCGATCTCAGGGGCGCGGGCGAGCGCCGAGTCCGGGCTGAATCGGGCCAGGGCGCCGCTCGTGACGGTGGTCATGCGGAGGGAATCCTCGAAGGTGGAAAGGAATAAGTATACACCTGCCTGGGAGAGCCGGTCTTGAACACCGCGGCCTTGCGACTGCACTATTGAGCATGACTTCGCTGCCCGATGGAACCCGGGTCTTTCCCACCACCCGCCCCTCGGTGGTGGAAGCGGTGGCCGGCGCCGACGCCGACGCCAGGAGCCGCGCGTTCGCGACCCTGGTCGCGGTGTACTGGCGTCCCGCGTATCTCCATCTCCGGCTCAAATGGCGACTCGAGCGGGAGGACGCGGAAGATCTCACCCAGGAGTTCTTTGCCCGGGCAATGGCCCAGGGGTTCTTCGAGAAGTACGATCCCGCCCGGGCCCGTTTCCGCACCTTTCTGCGCAGCTGTCTCGACCATCTCACCGCCAATACCCGGCGGGATGAACGGCGCCTGAAACGGGGCGGGGGTGCGGCCCACCTGCCGCTCGATTTCGCCGGAGCCGAGCAGGACCTGGCGCTCGCCGGCCCTCCCGCGGCCGACGATCCCGATGCGCTGTTCCACCGGGAATGGGTGCGCAGCCTCTTCACCCTCGCGGTGGAGTCGCTCCGGGCCGAGTGCGAAGCGAGCGGACGGTCGGTGCGCTACCAGGTCTTCGCCCGCTCCGACCTGGACCCGGTGGAGGGGCGCCCCCGACCGTCCTATCGCGAGCTGGCGGAGGAGTTCGAGCTGCCGGTGACCCAGGTGACGAATCACCTCGCCTGGGCCCGGCGTGAGTTCCGCAGGGTGGTGCTGGAGCGACTGCGCGAACTGTCCGGCAGTGAGGAGGAATACCGGATCGAGGCGCGCGAGCTGTTTGGAGTGACCCCGCCATGACCTGGATGCCGGATGCGACAGTGGCCCATCTCCGGCGGGTGGCCGACTGGCCCGATCTTCCCGGCGACCGGCTCGAGGTGGTGGAGCCGATCGGGCAGGGCGGGATGGGCACGGTGTACCGGGCCCGCGACCGGGCGCTCGACCGCGAGGTTGCGCTCAAGGTGCTCCGGGTCGAGCTGTCCTCACCCGAGTGGGCCAGCCGGCTGGAACGGGAAGCGCGAATCCTCGCCCGGCTGGAGCATCCGGGCGTGGTGCCGGTGCACGAGGTGGGTACGCTCGCCGACGGCAGGATCTATTACCTGATGAAGCTGGTCCGAGGCCAGCGGCTGGACGAATTCGCCCGGACCGTATCGCTGTCGGAGGCGCTCCGCGCCATCCTCAGGGTGTGCGACACCGTGGGTTTTGCCCACGCCCACGGCGTGGTTCACCGCGATCTCAAACCCTCGAACATCATGATCGGCGCCTTTGGTGAGGTGCTGGTGCTCGACTGGGGAATCGCGCGGGTGGCGGGTGTCGGCGAGGACGCGGTGGCGCTGGATCTGCCGCAGGGACGCCGGGAAGACACCGCGCCAGGCACGGTACTCGGTACCCCCGGCTTCATGCCTCCCGAGCAGGCGGTCGGCGCCATCCACCTGGTGGACGAGCGGACCGACATCTTTGCACTGGGCGCCATTCTCAAGGCGGTGGTCAGCGCGGTTCCCGGCGGTGATTCCCCTCCCCGGCCACTGGTCGCCATATGGGAGCGGGCCATGGCGGCTCAACCGGCGGCGAGATACCCCACCGTTCGCGAGCTGTCCGCCGAGCTCACCCGTTTCCTCGATGGCGTGCCGGTGCAGGCCTACCGGGAGCCGTTCCTGGAGCGGATCGCCCGGGTGTACGGCAAGTATCAGACTCCCATTCTGCTGGTCTTCGCATACCTGGTGATGCGGCTTCTGTTCCTGGTGCTGCGGGGTCTGTGACAGAAGTTCCGAGTTCCGAGTTCCGAACTACCGCCGGTCCGCTGCTCCGCCGGTCCGCCAGTCCGCCAGTCCGCCTCTCTGCCTAAAGGACAACCCCAGGACGGGTAATCAGTTCTCGAAGGGATGCATTCACCACACTTCTGGCAAGGAACACACCATGAACAAGCCCGTGCTCGGGTTGATCCTGGGAGGCGTGCTCGGCGCTCTGGATGGCCTCACGGCGCTCATCTCCGCCCCGGAGGTGGCACCCCAGATCATGGGAATCGTGATCGGGTCGATGGGTAAGGGACTGGTCGCCGGCGTATTGATCGGGTGGATCTCGAAGAAGGTGAACTCCCTCCCACTCGGGCTGCTGATCGGCCTCGGCCTTGGTGCGCTGTTCGCGCTGCCATTCGCCATGGGCACCGATCCCGCGACCGGCAAGCGCTACTTCTGGGAGATAATGATCCCGGGATCCATGGTGGGCCTGATCGTGGGATACGCGACCCAGAAGTTCGGCAGCCGGCCTGCCGCCGCCTGAGACAGAGATGCATCGGAGGGCAGCGTGAAGAGAAGTGGGCCAGTGGGCCAAGGGCGGCCCTCCTCGCCCACTTGCCCACTTGCCTATTAGTCCACTAGTCCACTGGTCCTCAGCTACTGAAGCGGAACAACAGCACGTCGCCGTCCTGGACCACGTACTCCTTGCCCTCCGCCCGGGCCAGGCCTTGCTCTCTGGCCGCCTTCCACCCCCCGACGCGGACGAAGTCGGGGTAGGCGACGGTCTCCGCCCGGATGAATCCCTTCTCGAAGTCGGAGTGGATCACTCCGGCGGCCTGGGGGGCGCGGTCACCGCGGTGGATGGTCCACGCCCGGACCTCCTTCTCGCCGGCGGTGAAGTAGCTCCGCAGGCCGAGCAGGTGGTAGGCCGCATGCGCAAGGCGGTCGAGTCCCGACTCGGTGGCGCCCAGCGATGCCAGGAACTCGGCCCGATCCTCCGGGGGAAGCTCGACCAGCTCGGCCTCGACCTTGCCCGAGAAGATCACGATCTCGGCTTCCTCACCGTCCCGCTCCACTGCGGCCCGCAGCGCGTCGACATGACGGTTGCCGCTGGCGATCTCGCTCTCCAGCACGTTTGCCGCGTACAACACGGGCTTGGCCGTGAGCAGATTGAAGCTCTTGTAGACGGGCCGCTCCTCCTCGGTGGGGCGGACGGCGCGGGCGGGCCGGCCATCGGCCAGCGTGTCCCGCAGCTGGGTCAGCAACCGGGCCTCGAGCTTCGCCTGGGGGTCACCCGATTTCGCCGCCCGGGCGGACTTGTCGAGCCGCTTTTCCACCGAGGCGAGATCGGCGAGCTGCAACTCGATGTTGATCACCTCGCGGTCCCGCGCCGGGTCCACCCGTCCCATGACGTGCTGGACGTCCGGGTCCTCGAAGCAGCGGACCACGTGGACGATGGCATCCACCTCCCGGATGTTGGCAAGGAACTGGTTGCCGAGCCCTTCTCCCTGGCTGGCGCCTTTCACCAGGCCGGCGATGTCGAGGAACTCCACCGCGGCCGGAACCGTGCGTTCGGGGGAGACGATTCTCACGAGCTCAGCCAGCCGCGGATCGGGAACGGTCACCACGCCGGTGTTGGGCTCGATCGTGGCAAAGGGATAGTTGGCCACCAGCGCCCCCGCGGAGGTGAGGGCGTTGAACAGGGTGGACTTGCCGACGTTGGGCAGACCGACGATGCCGAGGCGGAGCATGGTCTATCGGCCGTTGGCCATTGGCCGTCGGCCGTTGGCCTTTCGACTTGGGTGAATTGCCAAACCTTCCGTGCACCGATCAGCCAAAGGCCAATGGCCAACGGCCTGTCACCAGGCACTAACGGCTGTTGAATCTGTTCATCGCCACCTCGATGCCGTCCGTGAGCCAGCATTCGGTGGCCTCGCTCATCGGGTCGAGCAGCTGGTCGATGACTTCCCGCTCCTCGCGGGTAAACGGCTCGAGCACGAAATCCGCGGTGTCCCGGGTGTCCGGGGGCAGCGGCCCGATGCCGATCCGGAGCCGGGCGTAGTCCTGACGCCGGAGCGCTCCCTCGATGCTCTTGAGGCCGTTGTGCCCGCCGGCGGAACCGGCCCCGCGCAGCCGGAAGCGGCCGAGGGGCAGCGCAAAGTCGTCGGTAGCCACCAGCAGTTCCTGCGCGGGGTCGAAGCCCGGAAGCGAACGGAGCGAGGCCAGGGCGGCCCCGCTCCGGTTCATGTAGGTCTGCGGCTTCAGCACGACCACCTCACGGCCCAGGGCGCTGCCCCTGGTCTCGCGCGCGGCCGGCACCCTGCGAAACGGCGGCAGCTTCCAGCGGGCCGCCAGCCGGTCTGCCAAGAGAAACCCGGCGTTGTGCCGGGTATTCTCGTACTCCGCGCCGGGGTTCCCGAGGCCGACGATGGCGCGCAGGGCTCAGTCCTTCTTTTCTGCCTCGCCCTCTTCCTCGGGCTTCGGCTTGCGGATGAGCTCGGGCTCCGCGGGCGCCTCGGCCACTACCGGCGCGACCACTTCTTCGGTCCTCGGCGCCACGCAGGAGCAGAGCGGCAATCCCGGGGCGCTGAGCACCTGTCCCTTCTCGAGCGTGACATCCCGCACGAAGATCGACTTGCCGATCGCCAGGTTGGTGACGTCCACCTCGATGTGCGCCGGGATGTCCGCCGGGTACACCAGGATCTCCAGCCGGTGCATCACCTGGTCCAGCACGCCGCCAAAGTTGCGCACGCCGTCGGCGGTCCCCACCAGGTGGATCGGCACCTCGACTCGGACCTTCTCGTCGGCCCGGACCTCGTACAGGTCGAAGTGCAGGATGTCGGTGGCGCGAAGCGGATGCCGCTGGATCTCGCGGATCAGCGCCTTCACCGGAGCCTGTCCCTCGATGGTCACGTCGAGAATGGTGCTGCCGGGGGTGATGCTGCCGAGCAGCTTGCCCAGGCTGGCGGCATCCACCGCGAGTGACACCGGCGGACGGCCATGGCCGTAGATCACGGCCGGCACGCTGCCGGAACGGCGGAGCGAGCGCGCGGCGCCCTTGCCGGCGCCGGAGCGGCGCGCTGCCTGAAGAGTGGCCTGCTGTCCCATGGTCTGGTCCTTCGCTCAGGGGCGCCCCGCCACGCGGGGGCCCGGTACGGGCGACTGTGCCGCCCCTTGGGTCAATCGAACAGCGAGCTGACGGACTGGTCGCTGTGGGTGTAGCCGATCGCCTTCGACAGCAGCGGCGCGATCGACAGCACTTTGAGCTTCTCGAACTTCCGTTCCGGCGCGATGGCGATGGTGTTGGTCACCGCCACCTCGGTCACCGGACTGTTCTGCAGCCGCTCCACCGCGGGGCCCGACAGCAGCGCGTGGGTGGCACAGCAGTAGATGTCCTCCGCGCCCAGACGCTTGAGCGCGTGCACCGCCTCCGACATGGTGCCGCCGGTGTCGATCATGTCGTCGGGGATGATGCAGTCCTTCCCCTTGACCTCGCCCACCACGTTCACCACTTCCGCCACGTTCGCCGACGGGCGGCGCTTGTCGATGATCGCCAGCGTGGCGTTGAGCCGCTTGGCGAATCCCCGGGCCATCTTGGCGCCGCCCACGTCGGAGGCCACCACCACGAGGTCGCGGAGCGACTTCTGCCGGTAGTGGTTCACAAACACCGGTGCGGCGTACAGGTGGTCCACCGGCAGATCAAAGAACCCCTGCATCTGGTGGGAATGGAAATCCATCCCCAGCACCCGGTCCGCTCCCGCGACCGGCACCATGTTCGCGATGAGCTTGGCGCTGATCGCCACCCGCGGCTGGTCCTTCCGGTCCTGCCTGGCGTACCCGAAGTAGGGGATCACCGCGGTAATCCGCGCCGCGCTGGCCCGTCGGGCGGCGTCGATCAGCAGCAGCAGCTCGAGCAGATTCTCGGCCGGCGGGTTGGTCGGCTGGATGACGAAGACGTCCCGCCCGCGCACGTTCTCGTCGATCTTGACGAACAACTCACCGTCACTGAAGCGCTTGACCGTCACCTGGCAGAGCGGCTGCCCCAGGTGCGCCGCAACCTCCTCCGCGAGCGGCCGGTTGGCCGTTCCCGAGAGCAGGAGCATCTGGCTGCGCGACAGGAGCTCGCTCATAAAAAATAGCCCACAAGCTTAAACTGGAGCGGGGGTTAGGTCAACCGAGGGCGGGCCAGCGTTTGGCGCACGGGAGGGCTTGCTGCTTCGGCGGACAAGGCGGGCGCGGCGGACAACTAATCGTGACGCATCGGTCACGGGGCCTTCGGTGGGTGGTCCGCCTCGTCCGCCTTGTCCGCCATTCCCCAATCCGCACTTCGCGCCCCGCCTCAGTTGGCCCCGGTGGAGTCGAACCACCATTCTCAGATCCAAAGTCTGATGTCCTGCCATTGGACGAGGGGCCAGCGCCATGCAACGTAACCCGTTGCGGCAGGCGAAAAAAGCAGCGCCGCCGACTAGGCCGGCCCGGCGGGAGGGAGGGCCAGCGTTTCCACCGCGAAGATCTGCCCCAGCTTCGGATTCAGCTGCATCCTGGCGTCGTCCCGCTCCCTGGCATTGCGGTACACTGCGAAGAGAGTCGAACCGGACCCCGTCATCCGGCACAGCAGGGGATGGGTCACGGCCAGGGCCTCGAAGCCACGCTTCAGCTCGGGGTTACCCCCAAAGAGCGCGAACTCGAAGTCATTCCCCGCCAGTCGTGCCACGCTCCCCCAGCTCGACAGCCCCTCCAGCTCCAGGGCCACTGCACCCCGGCGTCCGGCGTTCTGCCGGGCCCCATCGACCTGGCGGTAGGCCTCCGGAGTGCTGATTCCGAGCGGGGGTACCAGCAACAGGGCCGGGGCGGCCGGCAGGGGGGGGAGCCGGAGCATGCGCTCACCATGGCCCCAGGCGAGCGCCAGTGGAGCACCACTCAGAAAGAAAGGAATGTCGCTGCCGAGCCGAGCGGCGAACTGGAGCAACTCGTGCCGCGGCACCACGCCACCCACCAGCCGGTTCACCAGCGTGAGCGCTGTGGCCGCATCGCTCGAACCGCCACCGAGGCCGCCCTGGACCGGAATCCGCTTCCGCAGGGTGAGGTCAATCGCGCAGGGATGACCGGTCGCGTCGAGGACCATTCGTGCCGCCCGGGTCGCGAGGTTGTCCTCCGCGGGTCCGCAGTCGGCGCCTTCAACCGCCAGGGTCACACCTCGGCCTTCCCGCCGCTCCGCTACCAGCTCATCGGCCAGGCTGACCAGGCAGAAGAGAGTCTCGATGCCGTGAAAGCCGTCCTCCTCCCGCGCCAGGACCCGCAGGAACAGGTTGAGCTTGGCGTGGGCTTCCGCCTGCACCCGGGTCACACCGGGTCCCGCCGGAAGGCGGTGAGGCCGAGATTGGTCCGGAACACCGACCAGGCACCCAGCAGGGTGATGGGGAGGAAGGTGGTGACGTGGTAGGTAAGCGCGTAGGCGGCCGCCAGGCTCTGGGGCACGTCGTACAGCGCCAGGACCGCGATGATGGGCAGCTCGAAGGCGCCGACGTAGCCCGGGGTGGACGGCAGCGCGATGCCGAACATGATGAGGCCCTGCATCAGCAGGGCGCCGGAGAAATCGACCTGGATGCCGAAGGCGCCGAACATGGTGTAAAAGGAAAGCGCCGACACTCCCCACACTACGAACGACCAGAGGATCACCCCGATCACCCGGGTGGGTGATCGGAGCACCGACAGCCCGTGACGGATCCCTTCAATCATCGCGATCATCCGGGTGGCCAGGCGCTCCGCGGGAACCACGCGGCGAACCACCGCTTCGGCGCCGAGGGGGAAGGCCACGACCAGCCCGGCAATCACCAGTCCCAGAAAGGCGGCCAGGCCTGCCAGGGTCACGATCCGCTCCACGCCGAAGCCGGCGACGGCGCTCTCCGGCAGCCTGGCGGTCAGCAGTCCCAGGCCCAGCAGGGAGATGACCGCAACCGCGTCGAACAGCCGCTCGACCGCGATCGAGGCCAGCACCGAAGTGAAGCGAGTGTCCGTGAGCCTGGCCGCGGCGTAGGTCCGCACCACCTCACCGACTCTGAGCGGAAGCACGTTGTTCGCCATGAACCCCATCGCGATCGCGTGCCACAGCGGACCGGGGCCGATCCGGCGGCCGTCGTTGCCCAGCAGCAGCAGACGCCAGCGGAAGATCCGAAGCGCGAAGGTCAGAGTCGCGAGCGTCACAGCCACGAAGATCGGCACCGGCCGGGCCGACCGCACGTGCCGCACGACTTCGTGGAAGTCGACCTTGTGAAGCGCCAGATAGAGGAGCGCGGCGGAGAGTACCACCCCGGCCAGGACTTGCCAGACGGGGGCGCGCCGCTTGGGGGCGGGAGCGGTCAAAGGGTCAGTCGACGAGCGCGAGCTCGACCAGGTCGAGCAGTTCGTCCACCAGGGGTTGGATGGCGTTTTGTGGCGTACTGATGGCCAGCGCGAAGCGGATCTCCCGCCGGAGCATATCGGCCCGTTCCAGGGCGCTCCGGCCTCGATAACACAGCTCTCCGATCTCGACCACCGCCGGTTCGGCCGGTGCGGGAGCGGGCGCTGGCGCGGGGGCCGGCGCGAGCCGGGTCACCTCGAGTGCCGGGGCAGGGACCTCAGGGATAACCTCGACCGGCGCCTGAGCCACCACCACGGGGGCCTTGGGGCTCACTACGGATTCGCCGGCCATCAGCGCCTCGAACCTGCCGTAGCTCGCGGCCAGATCCCAGCCGGACATGTCCGCCCCGACGGACAGTGCCATGGCCGCAGGGACGGGCGGCGAAACCATGAAAGCGGGCTCCGCCTCGACCGGCTCTACCACCGCCTCGACCACGAGCACGGCGGTCTCGACCAGCAGCTCCTCCTCGGGCTCGTCCGGCGCGAGCGACTCGATCGGGACCACATCGGACTCGTCGTCCACCGCCATCGCGACCGACTCAGGCACCACTTCCGGCTCCGGCTCAGGCTCCTCCTCCTGAACAGGCACAGGAGGGGGGAGCGGAACGGCGAGTTGGCCCGCCCGGGGTCCGGTTCCGGCCGGAGTGGACAGCAGGTCGAGCCGGGCGATCAACTCCTCGAAGGCCTGGATGAGGCTGGCGGGCTGGGTAACCTCATTGAACCCCCGGAGCCGGACACCCGCGTCGCGGATGAGACCGGCGAAACTGCCCGAGTCCCTGGCTGCCGCACCGCGGGCCACGGCGGCGCGAGCGGCCACGCCGAAAGTCTCCACCGCGACGTCCAGTCCGGCGGGAAGGCCATTCCCCAGGGTCTTGAGGTCGCCCACCAGCACGTGGAGCCGCAGGTCCCGCTGGGTGGCGGTGGTGGCTTCGGCAATCTCGTCGGCAGCCTGACAGAGGTGCTCTCCCCGGCTTACCACCGCGGCGGCGCCCATGCCGCCGGCCATGGCGCCCCGGGGCGGGACACCGCGCTGGACGATCCCGTTCTCGCCGGTGAAGAACAGCGACTCGATGGGAACGGCCGGCTGCTCCTCGTCCTCGGAGGCCAGCAGCAGCGTGGCGAAGCCGCGGAACTCCGCCGCCTCCAGATCGGGACGTCCGCGGTCGGCAATGTCGCGCGCGGCCCGTGCCAGCGCCCGGGCAGCCGCTTCCAGTCTGCCGCCGCCGCTCTGGGGCGTGACCTCCAGCCGGCTCACCCCGACCAGGGTGCGCTCGATACCATCGAGGACGTCGGGCAGGGGAGGGAAGTCCGTCAGGGCGGCCAGTCCGCGCAGCGGCTGCATCCGGCGGAGCACCACCTGCAGCGTTTCGGGTGACGCGGTGCCGGTCTGGAAGATCCGCGAGGCCTGATCGAGGACGCTGCCGAGCGCGGCCGACTCGCGCGCCAGGAAGGCGCGGACCCCGGCTTCGCTCGGCGGAGGGGAAACGATCGGTGTGGGTTTGGCGCTGCTCCCTGCCGCGGCGTCGAGCTGCAGGGCAAGCCGCTCGGCGCGCAGGGTGTCTTCCGGGGTCCAGCTCCGTACCCGCTCCACCAGGGTGCGGAGCATGTCGACCGCCTCGCGCACCAGCGAGCTCAGGTCCCCATCCCAGTTGCGGCGCCCGTCGCGATAGGCCCGGACCAGGTGCTCCAGCCCCCCGGCGGTCCGGGCGATGGGCTGCTGGTTGGCCATGAGCGCACTACCGCGGAGGGCCCGGGTGAACCGGACCAGCTCGTCGGCGCTTGGCGCGGCGGTATTCCCCGAGAGGGCGGCGAGGCGATCGAGATAGTCGCCGGCCTCGAGTACGAAGAAATCGTCGATGCCGAGGGGTTGGGTCATGACCGTTCCGCGTTCCGCGTTCCCCGTTCCGGGTTGCCTCCGCATTCGGGTCCCTCGCCGCTAACGCGGAACGCGGAACTCGGAACGCGGAACTTGTCCCTCAAGTGTAGGCCCGGCATCGACATCGGTCAATTCGCCCCGCGGGCCTGGGTCACCAGACGCCGCATTTCGGCGGTCGCCTCGTGCATCCCGGTCAGGACCGCCCGGCTGACCACGCTGTGTCCGATATTCAATTCCTCGATATCCGCGATGGCCGCCACGGGATGCACGTTCCGATAGGTCAGGCCGTGTCCGGCATGCACGGCCAGCCCCAGACTGCGGCCGTGATGCGCCGCGTCGGCCAGCTCGGCGAGGGCGGCGTCGCTCCCGGGCCAGCTGTGGGCATAACGCCCGGTGTGCAGCTCGACGGCGGGGACGCCCAGCGCCGCGGAGCGCTCCATGCTGTCACGGGTCGGATCGACGAACAGACTCACCCGGATGCCTGCGCCGATCAGGCGATCGACCGCCGGACGGAGGCGGTCAGCAGTGCGGACCAGGTCGAGCCCGCCCTCGGTGGTGATCTCCTCACGCCGCTCCGGAACCAGGGTCGCCTGGAAGGGGCGGAGTCGGCAGGCGAGCGCCAGGATCTCCTCGCTGGTGGCGAGCTCGAGATTGAGCACCGTGCGCACCGACCGCGCGAGGCGCTCGACGTCGTCGTCCTGAATGTGGCGCCGATCCTCGCGCAGGTGCGCCGTGATGCCATCGGCGCCGGCCGCTTCACAAATGGCCGCGGCGGCCACCGGATCGGGCTCGTCAGCACGGCGAGCCTGCCGAATCGTCGCGACGTGGTCGATGTTGATGTAGAGCCGCATCGGCCTCATTGCCCGCTCCAGAAGCCTGGTTTATGTTGCGCCAGCGTTCACCCCGAGCGGAGGAATCCGTGTTCCAGCGATGGTTGCCGGCCCTGATGCTCGCGGTCGCGTGTGGTGGTGGCGGTGGTCCGGCCGCCAAGCCGAGCCCCAGTGACGTCGCGACGACACCCGACGCCGCGGTCCGGAGTTTCATGGAGGCCGTGGCCGACAGCAATATCGCCAGGATGGGCCGCTATTGGGGAACGGGCAAGGGTCCCGCGGTGATCGTCGGGCAGCCGGCCGATCACCAGCAGCGGCTGACGGTGACTCAATCGTATCTGCGCAAGACGCCGTATCGGATCGTGCGGATGGATCCGGCCCCGAACGACCGCATGACGGTCACCCTGGACCTCGATCGGCACGATGCCGATGGAACCACCTGTGTACGCCGGGTGCCGTTTGGAGTCGTGAACACCGGGAAGTACGGCTGGATCGTGACTTCGATCGATCTGAACCAGGCCGGCGCGCCGGCCCAGCCGTGCGCCGGGCCGCGCAGTTAGCAGGGGCGCAGCCACCGGGCAACTACTCGGTCAGCTCGATCAGGATGCCGGCGGTGGTCTTAGGATGCAGGAACGCGATCCGATGCCCGCCGGCGCCGGTCCGTGGCACCTGGTCCACCAGGCGGTAGCCCGCCGCGGTACAGGCGGCGAGCGCGCGGTCGAGATCGGGGACCCGGTAGCAGACGTGATGGATCCCCGGACCCCTCCGGGCAAGGAACTTCGCGACGGGGCTGTCCGGGCTCTCCGGTTCGAGCAGCTCCACCTCCGAGCCACCGAAGGGCAACGACACGATCCGGGCGCCGTCGGCCCGCTCCGGGGTACCTGGAGTGAGGCCGAGCACGTCACGATAGAAGGAAAGGGCGGCGTCGATGCTATCGACGGCTACGCCTATATGGGCAATCTCGGGGCGGTCGGTCACGGGCGGCCGCGTCAGCGGGTTGAAAGGCACAGGGCGGAGACAGCGTCCCCGCCGTCACAAGCTAAGCTGAAAGGATCAGGAGCGCATGGCCAGCGAACACATCGTGAACGTCACTGACTCTTCCTTCACCAACGAGATCGAGCAGGTCAAGGGACTCGCCCTGGTGGACTTCTGGGCGGTGTGGTGCGGGCCCTGCCAGGCGATCGCCCCGGTCATCGAGCAGCTGGCCGAGCAATACGCGGGCAAGCTCAAGGTGGCCAAGCTCGATACCGACCAGAATCAGAATACCGCGGTCCGGTTCAACGTCCGATCCATCCCCACGATCATGTTCTTCAAGGATGGCCGGCACGTGGACACGGTGATCGGCGCGGATCCCCGCATCAAGACGATCCTCGAGGGGAAGATCCAGCATCACATGTCGTAACGGCTCCGCAGTGGAAGGCGCCATTCGGTAGGGCCAAGGCATGCCTTGGCCCTGCCGCGTTTCGCCCCCCTGCAAATCAGCCATATTACCCCCATGCCTGCCGGGACTCTCTTCGTCGTCGCCACGCCCCTCGGAAACCTGGGGGATCTCTCGCACCGGGCGGAGGAGGTGCTTCGGACGGCGCCGGTCGTGGCCGCCGAGGACACCCGCCGGATTCGCGGGCTGCTCTCCCACCTCGATGCCCACCCGGTGGTACTGAGCTTCCATGCCCATTCCACCGAAAGGCGCCAAGAGCGCCTGCTCGAGATTCTCGCCGAAGGCCGGGATGTGGCATTGGTGACCGATGCCGGCACCCCCGGGGTCAGCGATCCCGGCGAGACGCTGGTGGCCGCCGTGCGGGAAGCCGGTTTCGGGGTCGTCCCCGTTCCAGGGCCCTCCGCGGTGAGCACCGCGCTCTCCGCATCCGGGCTCCCGGCCGACCGGTATCTCTTCCTCGGCTTCCTGCCACGAAAGGGCCGGGAGCGGGAGCGGCTGCTCGGAATCGCGGCCGCGGCCGAGTGGACCGTGGTCCTGTATGAGGCCCCGCCGCGGCTGGCTGAGCTGCTCAAAGACCTCGCGGCCGTGGCGGGGAGCGGGAGGCAGGCGGTGGTGTGCCGGGAGCTGACCAAGATGTACGAAGAGTTCCGACCCGGAACCCTCGAAGAGCTGGCTTCGTACTACGAAGCAGTTCCGCCGCGAGGCGAGATCACCGTGGTCGTGGCCGGCCGGTCCGAGCCGGATGCGCCCCCAGCCCAGGAGGATACGGCGCTCCGGGCGGCGGAGCTGCTCGCCAGCGGTCTCTCCCGCAAGGCCGTGGTTCAGCGGTTGATCGCCGATGCCGGCGTGGCCCGCAACGAAGCATACCGGATCGTGACGTCCCTGCCATGAACGTTCGGCCCATTCTGTCCGGAAGCCCGGTGATCTACCTCCTGCTGCTTGCGGGATCGGGTCAAGCGGCAGCACAGGCGGTTCCGGCAGCGGTTCCGGCGCAGGAGCGCGAGCGTGCTCCGGCAACCATGACCATCGGGCGGCTTCACTACGATGGCGGGGGCGACTGGTACGCCAATCCGTCGAGCCTCCCCAATCTGCTCGGCGCCATTGCTTCGCGCACCGGTCTCCGGGTGGCGGCGCGGGAGAAGGTGGTGCAGCTGGGGGACGACGAAGTCTGGACGGTTCCCTACCTTCATATGACGGGGCACGGGAACGTCCATTTCAGCGACGCCGAGCTCGTCATCCTTCGCCGGTGGCTCATCCAGGGTGGGTTCCTGCACGCCAGCGACAACTACGGAATGGACGAATCGTTCCGCCGCGAGATGGCCCGGCTGTTCCCGGATCATCCCCTGGTCGAGGTGCCCCTGGACCATCCGGTCTACCACCTGGTCTACGACTTCCCGAGAGGGCTTCCCAAGATCCACGAGCATGACGGCAAGCCGGCGCAGGGTTTCGGGATCTTTCTCGATGGGAGACTGGTGGTATTCTACGACTACCAGTGCGATCTGGGCGACGGCTGGGAGGATTTCGAGGTTCACAAGGACCCTCCCGAAAAGCACGAGGCCGCGCTCCGCATGGGCGTGAACCTGTTCGCCTACGCTACCGGATTCGGGGGTGCCCAATGAGCCGGACCGCATCGCTGGTCACCGGTCTCCTCGGAGGCTTCCGTCGTCTGGAAGCCGCGACGGTGGCGGGTGCTGCCGCCGGAGGACTCGCGCTGCTGCTCGGCCTCGCTGCCTGGGCCGCGCGACTGGGGTGGTTCGCGCAGCCATGGTGGGTGCTGGTGGCCTGGGGGATCGCGCTGGTGCTGCTGGGGATCGTGGTGGTTCTCGGTCGACTGAGCCTCTTGCGTCTTTCTCCCTCGTGGCTCGCCGGAGAGATCGAGTTGCTGGGATTCCGCCGGGGTGCGCTGGCTGGGCACCTCGAGCCGGCGGTCGCCGGGACCAGCGCGGCCCTGCTGGAGGTGGCGGACCAGCGCCAGGCGGACGAGCTGGCAAGCCGCGCGCCTGAGCTGGTGGCACGCCTGGTGGGGCCATTCCACCGGCGGGCCACACGCGCCGGGATAACGCTCCTGGCCGGTGCCGCAGTGCTGGGCTCCGCCCGTCCGACCCGAGGGGCGCCGGCCCTTCTGTGGCATCCCGGCGAGGCCTGGGCCGCCACCCTGGCGCCGCTCCGGCTGACGCTGAGCGCCACCGAAGTGGAGCGGGGGGCGCGGGTGGATGTGCAGGTGCTGGCCCGGGGGCGACAGCGGGCGATTCTGTGGGTGCGCGCCCCGGGGGAATCGTGGCACGGCCAGGGGTTGGTGCTCGATTCCGCCGGCCAGGCGACCACCACCCTGGGACCGCTGGAGAACGATCTGTTCGTCCGCATCACCAGCGGTGGTCGCGGCTCCGACACGCTCCAGGTCCGGGTCCGGATTCCGGCATTTCTCGGCACCCTGGCGGTGACTGCGCGCTACCCCCGGTATCTGAGCCTCGAGGATGAACCGATCCCGACCCAGGGCGATACCGTGCTCCTGCCCGAGGGCACCCGACTCGAGACCCAGGGAGAGGCCACCGCGCCGCTCGAAGCCGCCCGGTGGAACGCCGTCGGGTCCAACGCCGTGCTCGACGTGCGCGGCAGCCGCTTCAACGGGGTCTTTACCCCGACAGGCAGCCGCACCTGGATCCTCGAGCTCCGGACCGTGACCGGAACGCCGCTCGCGGGCGATACCGTCCACATCCCCATCATCACCGTCCCGGACAGCGCGCCGCGGGTGGAGGTGCCCGTGCCGGGTGCGGACACGCTGGCACCACTCAGCCTCAAGCTGCCGGTGGTGGTCGATGCGCAGGACGATCACGGCCTGACCGGCGTGGTGCTGGAGAGCCGGCGGATCAGCCGGCTGGGCTTCGCGGATCCGGCCCGGGTGGAGAACATCCCGCTGCCCGAGGGAGCAGGCGGGCGGGCCATTCTACCGTACGAGCTCGACCTGAATGCGCGCGGGCTGCTGCCGGGAGACACGGTGCGGTTCTTTGTCCGGGTAACCGACAACGCCCCCACGCCGCACAGCTCACGCTCCAAGGAGTTCATCCTCCGCCTGCCCACCCTGAGCGAGGTGCGGCTGGCCGCCCGCCAGGCCTCGGATGAGGTCGGCAAGCGACTGGACAGCATCACCGACCAGAGCCGCCAGCTGGAGCGGCAGACCGAGGACCTCTCGCGGGAACGGCCCCGCGCCGCCGACAACCGCGGCACCGCGGACGATCCGCTGAGCTACGACAACGCCAAGCGGGCGGAGAAAGTCTCGGAATCGCAGGAGGCGCTGCTGCGGCAGGCCGAGCAGGTGAAGCAGGCGCTCGAGGCGCTGCGGCAGAGCGCCGAAGCGGCGGGCCTCAACGACCCCGCCTGGCAGCAGCGGCTCAAGGAGATCCAGGAGCAGCTGGAGCGGGCGCTGACCCCGGAGCTGCGGGACAAGCTGGCCGAGCTGCAGCAGGCGCTCAAGGACCTGGACCCGGAGCGGACCAGGGACGCGCTGGAGCGGCTGGCGGAGGCGCAGAAGGGGCTGCGCGACGCGCTGGAGCGGAGCAAGGACCTGTTCGAGCGAGCGGCGATCGAGGGCGACATGGCCAACCTCACCGCCGAGGCGAAGGACCTTGCCATGCAGCAGCGACAATGGACCCAGCAGGTGCCGGCGCTGGATTCGGCGCGCGCGGCGCGCGAGGAGCAGGCGCTGGCGGCCCGCACGGACTCGCTCGGCGCGGGGCTCGAGAAGCTGTCTACCGACCTCGCGAAGCAGGGACCGGAGCGGCAGGAGGCCGCGGCCCAGTCGGCCGAACAGGCGAAGCAGGCAGCCAAACAGATGCAGCAGGCCAGCCAGTCCGCCTCGAAGTCACAGAAGTCTCAGGCGCAGAAGCAGGGCCAGCAGGCGCTCGACAAGCTCGAACCGCTGAGCCAGGACTTGGAGCAGCAGCGGGAAGAGATGCAGAACCAGTGGCGCCAGGAGGTGGTGAAGGCGCTGGATCATGTTCTGGCCGATGCCAGCCGGCTGGCGGAGCGCCAGCTGGACGTGAGCGAGGCCTTTCGCCGGGGGGACGTGTCGCCGCCGGTGCGGTCGGAGCAGGGCGCGATCCAGGAGGGGGTAGAGCGGCTGCTCGACCAGGTGAAAGACATCGCCGGGAAGAACGCGCTGGTGTCACAGCAGTCGAGCGTCGCGCTGGCAACCGGGCGCGATGACATGCAGAAGGCACTCGAGGCGCTCAGCAACGCCGCCCCCAATGCCCGGGAGGCGGGGCGGCGCTCGGGCGAGGCGGTAGACGCGCTCAACGCCGCGGCCTACACCCTGCTCCGGAGTCGTGGAGCGGTCGAGGGGTCCAGCTCGGGCAGCGGCCTGCAGGAGGCACTGGAGCAGATGAACCAGATGGCCCAGCAGCAGGGGAACTTGGGCCAGCAGGCGGGCGGGATGCTGCCGCAGATGGGAGCCGGTGGCCAGATGCAGGAGCAGCTCCGCCAGCTCGGCGCCCAGCAGCGGGCCCTGGCCGAACGGTTGGAGCGCATGCGGGCCGGCGGGGAGATTCCGGGGACGGCGGAGATGGCCCAGGAGGCGAAGGACCTGGCACGGAGTCTCGAGGCCGGCAGGCTCGACCGGCAGACCGTTGAGCGGCAGGAGCGGCTGTTCCGCCGCATGCTGGACGCCGGCCGTACCCTGCAGGGAGAAGAGAAGGACGAGAAGCAGGAGCGGCAGAGCACCACCGGGAAGGACGACAGCATGCATCTGCCCCCCGCGCTCCGCTCCCGGCTGGGCGACAGCGATGCGCTGCTCAGGTATCCCTCATGGGAGGAACTGCAGGCGCTTTCGCCGGAGGAGCGGCGCCGGGTCGTGGAGTATTTCAGAAGACTCGGCGAATCGGCCCCCAAGAGTCCGAGGTGAACGTGAGACGTGAGACGTAAGACGTAAGACGTGAGACGTGGGACGCAAGACGTAAGACGCGAGACGTAGTCCCAGCTGTGAGGTGCGCCGTGAGAGGTGAGAGGTGAGACGCGTGGAGCCAGCTTCGAGCGGCGGAAGCCCGTTTGTCTGGGCGTTCCGTCTCACGTCTCACGTCTCACGTCTCATGGGCCTCATTACTGGCCTCCTCATCGCACCGGGCCTGGTTCAGGCGCAGGATCAGCTTTCCCGCGCCTTTGACCTCGAGCGCCGCGGCAGCTATGCCCAGGCGGCCGAGGTGTACCGGAATGTGCTCAAGGCCCGGCCGGGGGAGCTGTCCGCGCTGCTAGGGCTGGAACGGTCGCTCACGCCCATCAACCGGGTGAGGGAGATGCTGCCGGCGGTGCAGGCCGCGATCATCGCCAACCCGAGCGCCGCCGCGATCTACGCGATCGGGGTGCGGGTGTACTCCGCGGCGGAGATGCCGGACAGCCTGCCCCGGCTGGTGGACCTGTGGGCTCGCGCCATGCCCGGCGACGAGACGCCCTACCGGGAGTGGGCGGCGGCGGCGCTACAGCGACGCGACCGCTCGACCGCGCGGCGGGCGTATCAGCTGGGTCGCGAACGGCTGGGCAAGCCGGACGCGCTGGCGGCGGAGATTGCCCAGCTCGCCATCACCGAGGCGGACTGGCCCACGGCGGCGCGGGAGTGGTCCAACGCGGTGCGGCAGCTGCCGGGGTATCGCTCCTCCGCCACCACCACGCTGAGTCCGGCGCCCGAGCGGGCCCGGGGCGAGATTCTCAAGGCGCTGGAGAAGGAGCCCGGTCCCGAGGCGGCTCGGATCGCGGTGGATCTGCGCGCCCGCTGGGGCGATCCACTCGGCGCCTTCGAGGCGCTCACCCGGGCGCTCCCGCCCAACCCACCGCAGCAGATCGACGCGCTGCAGGCATTTCTCGAGCAGGTGCGGACGGAGACGACCCAACCGTACCTGCTGGCCCAGGCCCGCACCATGGAAGCCATGGCGGACCGATGGGCGAATCCACCGCAGCGCGCCCGCTATCGGCTCGATGCCGCGCGGGCCTACGTGGCGGGGGGAGACCGCACCGCCGCCCGGCGCATGCTCACCCGAATCGCGGACGATGCCGCAAGCGCACCGGCGGTGGCGGCCGGCGCGACCGGCACGCTGATCGACCTGCTGGTTTCCGAGGGCAAGGTCGAGGAGGCATCGGCCCAGCTGGAGCAGTACCGCACCACGCTCGCGGTGGACGAGTACCTCCGCCTCCGGCGCGCGGTGGCCGCCCGCTGGGCGCAGTCGGGAGACCTCGCCCGGGCGGAGCAGTTGCTGGCGGCGGACAGCAGCGTCGAGGCGATCGCGCTGCTGGGGCGGTTCCGGCTCTACGCCGGGGATCTCAAGGGCACCTCGGAGCTGTGGCGCGACGCGGGGCCGTTCGCCGGATCACGGGAGGAGGCCACCGAACGATCCGCGCTGCTGGCGCTGATTCAGCCGATCGGACCCGATACAGTCGTGGCACTGGGCGAGGCGTTCCGGGCGCT
>Ga0326726_10000437_pt1 | contig 39480 bp, 33 predicted proteins | sample MHFenrmetagenome_2_FD_207603 | JGI IMG/M metagenome (GOLD analysis project Ga0326726, IMG submission 207603) | Lab enriched peat soil microbial communities from Michigan Hollow, Ithaca, NY, United States - MHF15MN | ecosystem: Environmental > Terrestrial > Soil > Wetlands > Peat | place: USA... | reverse complement strand
CCTGCACATTCCTTACCGAGTAAAAAAGCAAGAGGCAGACCAACTTGTTCCCAACCGCACACGGTTGTTGCAGGGGCGTAAGGGGGCATTCCTGGCAACAGATTGGTGCGCTGTTGCACCCCCTTGGTGCGGTAGCTGGCAGTAGCGGATGCCATTCATTGAAGAGGCTGGCATGAATGCAGGGAATACATGACAAAGATGACAGTTTTGTGGAGTTGGCATCCAGCTTGCAGAGTAAGTGGGTAAACAACGGATAGTGATGACATGAATACACCGGTAGAACGGGTAAAACTCCCCCAGGTCGAGACAAGTCGCACCGGCCTGTCCAAGGCCTGTTTGCAGCGCGCCTTTCTCGACAACCTGTTCTTCGTGCTGGGCAAGTTTCCTGGTCTGGCGAGCCAGCACGACTACTACATGGCCCTGGCCTACACGGTGCGCGACCGGCTGCTCGCGCGCTGGGTGGATACAGCCGAGACCTATATGCAGCAAGGCTCGCGTACCGTGGTGTACCTCTCGGCCGAATATCTGCTGGGCCCGCACCTGGCCAACAACATACTCAACCTTGACATCGAGAAACCCCTGCGCCAGGCCGTCTCGGAACTGGGACTGAACTACGACATGCTGATCGAGCAGGAAGTGGAGCCGGGCCTGGGCAACGGCGGCCTGGGACGGCTCGCGGCCTGTTTCCTGGATTCGCTGGCAACGCTCGAGATCCCCACCCTGGGATACGGCATACGCTACGAGCACGGCATCTTCGCACAGGACATTGTCGATGGCTGGCAGGTCGAGAAGACCGACACCTGGCTGCGAAATGGCAATCCCTGGGAAATCGTGCGTCCGGAATGGGCGGTGGAAGTGCGGCTGGGCGGGCATACCGAGCGTGTCGACGATGCGCACGGGCGCACGCATGTTCGTTGGGTGCCCGGCCGCAGCGTGCTGGGCGTGCCGTATGACACCCCCATCCTCGGCTATCACAACCACACTGCGAACACCCTGCGCCTGTGGTGTGCCAAGGCGGTGGAATCGTTCGACCTTTCCACCTTCAACCGCGGCGACTACTGGGGCGCGGTGCACCGCAAAATCGAGTCGGAAAACCTTACCAAGGTGCTGTACCCGAACGACGAGCAAATCCAGGGCAAGGAACTGCGGCTCGCGCAGCAGTACTTCTTCGTGTCCTGCTCGCTGCAGGACATGCTGCGCATCATGCATGTGCAGGGGATACCCCTGAAGCACTTTCACGAGAAGTTTGCCGTGCAGCTCAACGACACGCACCCGGCTATCGGCGTGGCCGAGTTGATGCGGCTGCTGGTGGACGAGCACGACATGGCGTGGACGACGGCCTGGGACGTCACGCGCCGCACCTTTTCCTATACCAACCACACCTTGCTGCCCGAGGCGCTGGAGCAGTGGCCGGCGAGCTTGTTGGCCCGGCTGCTGCCGCGCCATCTGGAAATCATCTATGAGATCAACGCCAATTTCCTCGATGGCATACGCTGGACCTGCCTCGGGGATACCGGCACGGTCGCGCGGCTGTCGCTGATCAGCGAAGGCGGCGAACGTCATGTGCGCATGGCTCACCTGGCGTGCGTGGGCAGTCATGCGATCAATGGCGTGGCCGCACTGCACACCGAGCTGCTCAAGCAGGATGTGCTGACCGATTTTCATGCGTTCATGCCGGAGAAATTCTCCAACAAGACCAATGGCGTCACGCCAAGACGCTGGATCGCGCTGGCCAATCCGCGCCTCGCTTCCCTGCTCGATCGGCGCCTGGGAGAGGGCTGGCTGACCGACCTGACGCGCCTGCGCGAACTGGAGTCGCTGGTGGGAGATGCGGATTTTCGCGCCGAGTGGCGAGACATCAAGCGCGCAAACAAGGCGCGTTACGCAGATCAGGTGCGGCGCGTCACCGGCATCGCACTCGATCCGGACACGCTGTTCGACGTGCAGGTCAAACGCATCCACGAATACAAGCGCCAGCACCTCAACGTGCTGCACATCGTTGCCCGTTACCACCAGATACGATCCGACCCGAACATCGATCTCGCGCCGCGCACCTTCATATTCGGCGGCAAGGCCGCGCCGAGTTACTTCATGGCCAAGCTGATGATTCGCCTGGTGACCGCGGTGGCGGAGGTGGTCAACCGCGATCCGGTGGTGGACGGACGCATGAAAGTCGTGTTCGTGCCCGACTTCAATGTGCGCACGGGTCAGGCGCTGTACGCGGCGGCCGAACTGTCGGAGCAGATTTCAACCGCCGGCAAGGAAGCCTCCGGTACCGGCAACATGAAGTTCATGATGAACGGTGCGCTTACCATCGGCACGCTGGATGGCGCGAACATCGAGATACGCGAAGAGGCGGGCGCGGAGAACTTCTTCCTATTCGGACTCACCACCGAGGAAGTGGCACAGCGCAAGCGCGAAGGCTACGAGCCGATGCACTATTACTACGCCAATCCCGACCTGCGTGCCGCGATTGACCTGATCCGCGACGGTTACTTCTCGCGCGGCGATGGCGCACTGTTCCTGCCGCTGGTCGAGAACCTGCTGCATCGCGACCCGTACATGCTGTGCGCCGATTTCCAGAGCTATATCGACTGCCAGACGGCGGTGGATGAGGCCTATCTCGATGCCGAACACTGGACGCGCATGAGTATCCTCAACACCGCGCGCAGCGGAAAGTTCTCCTCGGATCGCTGTATCCGCGAATATAGCGAAGAGATCTGGCGGGTGAAGCCCGTGCCCATCGGGCGGGACGTCCGACCCTTGCTGGTCAATACCTGCGTGGGCTGAAAACGCCTGCTCGTTTCTGTCGGCTACGTTTTGGTTGACGACTAAATTGCGATATAAGTTGTGGGTCCGACAAACAGGAAACCGACATGGATAGATTCAACGATTCGGGTCCGGCCCCGGTGAATGGCGCACAGCGCGAGCAGGACAATCTGCGCCTGTACATCAACCTCAAGCTGGCGTCATCCGGCCAGCCGCCCGTGCGCGGACAGGAAAGCGACGAGTTCATGGACGTGGCGCATGACCTGCTCATGGCCTACCGCGCCAAGAACTGGCTGCTGTCGGGCTATCTGAGTCCGCCCGATCGACGCATCCAGGATTTTCTCGAACGTTATCTGCAAGGCGTGGAGGATGTGCCGCATCTGCCGGGGCAGTCTTTCATCCTTGACCATGAGGGACTGGCGCGCGAGTTGTCGTTGCCAGTGGATGCGGCTGTCTTCAACTCGGACATCGTCTCCAGTTACCGCGTGCGCCAGGGCGTGCTGCACAATCCGGCCAGCGACCGCAGAACCACCCAAGGTTTGTTTCACGTCGCCGAAGGCGGTCTGCCCATTCCCGGTGACAAGAATGCGGTGCCGCGCGAGGTGTTCGCGCGCATGCTCGGGCACGCGTTCAACCCGCCACAGGACCTGCTCACGCTGCCGTATACGGTCAATCAGTCTGATCCAGCGCGCATGTTCGTCTCGCTGCTGATGCGTCCGGTGATCTGCCCGGCCATTCCCGGCGTGGCGCCGCAGAAGAGCATGGAGATCCGCTTCTTCGCGCCCGGCAATCTGGTCAGCAACCTGGATTTCGTCGAGAGTATCTTCGGCAACGGCGGCAATCCCTATCTTCCGGAACACGATGCGAGTCTGGATGTGGAGCACTGGAGCGGGCATACCGGCTGCGTGGTGCTCGCCCCGCATCTGGTCGGTCTCACCAAGCGCGAACTGGGCCTGCCGCACTGGGATGCGGCGGACGAACGCCAGCGCCGCGAGGGGATGTGCTGGAAACAGCCAGAAGAGCGCTACAACGACGGCCAGGCATTCAAGCTCACCGCGCGCGATGCGAGCGGCGTGATGGTCACCATCCTGGCCGACAATTACTTTGGCTACTGCAAGAAAGAGGTCAAAACCCAGATCAGCTTCGCCGCCAACCTCTACGGCCTGGCCGAGGAAGAACACGCCGGCGGCGCGCTATTGTTCCAGTGCCGCAACCACGGCGAGGAATACGGCGTCGACAGCAGCACGCGCGAGCCGGGCTATTCGTTCCAGGACATGGTGGCGCGCTATGGACAGTTCATGCGCGCCATGCCCGAGGGCCACGCCGTGGACGTGACCTATCCGGACATCGTCTACGTGCCCCAGACCGTGCGCTTTGACCTGAATGCGCAAAGCATCACCTGGGAGCACGACGGCCGGACGCACCGGATACGCCTCATGCCCGACAAGATATACATGCAGCCCAACGGTTACAAGGTGGAGATGCGTCCGCATCCGGGTGCGCCGTCATGGCGCCTGATCGGAATCGAACCGGAGGGCACGTTCTGTCACAAACCCTGCACCGTGTCCGGTGGCGGCAAGTCGGAGATTTCCAAGTCGCTCGAGGATGCGGTGATCTACGGACCGCTGTTCATCGACGATCTGGAACGCGACCTGGCCTGGGTGCGGCGCATTTTCCAGCACGATTACAGTACGCGTTTCCGCCCCGGCTTCGAGCGCGAGGACCGCGACCCTTCGCGCAAACCGCTCAGCATGGAACGCAGTCTCGGTTCGGTGATCAAGCTGCTTACGCCCTCGTCGAGCTATTTGGACGCGTACAACGCCTGGCTGGACAGCATTCCGCCGCGCATCCTGGCGCTGGTGTTCCTGATCAAGCGCTTTCACCGCCCGGAGTGGGGCGAGCGCTGGGACGAGCAGCTCGCGGTCGACGTGGTGGATGGCGCACCGGGTCACGAGCTCAAGATGTTCGGCCGGCGCATCATCGCCAGCTATTTGCGGGTGGGCTTCGATGCGGATGGACAATGGTGCACCTTCAAGCTGCGCCAGGATTTCATCCCCGCCGAGAAGGTGCAGATGGAGGACGACATCACCGTCTCGGTGGTCGCGCCTGTGGCGAAGCTCGGTGGCTGCAAGCCGGGGCTGGATCCGGCGGGCAGCGTGAAGCTCACCTACAACTGCGAACTGCGCCTGTTCCAGCGTCCGGACGACGCGGTCATCCCGGGCTACGACAAGCAGACCGAAATCGATATGGCGTTGCCCGGCAATTTCCTCGCCAATTTCGAGCCGCTGAGCGGCGACGCGCTTGCCGCCGAGGTCGACAACGTCATGCGGTTGCATGCTTACACGCCACCGATGCGCGAGCTGCTGACGGGTGCTGCACGCGGCGGACAGATCGCGGTGTCTTCCGCGCGGCCGCGCCTGGTCGACGGCAAGCCGTCGAAGAACCCGCGCTACTTGCAGTTGCGTCCCGACATCGCCAACCCGATCCGCAAATATGCGGCGGAAATGGGCATGCGTTTTCACCGCAAACTTCCTGCCGATGCACCTGTGTGCGTGAGCGTCGACGCGGTGTTGTCCGGGCGCCGCAACAACCCGCCCGACACGGGAGTGCGTTCCCTGGCGGTGTACAACCCCATTCACTTCCAGGCCTTGCCGGAACTGTTCATGGATTACATCTGTTCCCTGACCGGCAAGTCGCCTTCTACCACCGGGGCGGGTTCGGAAGGCGCGCTCACCAAGGGGCCGTTCAACGCGCTACGGCCCACGGCCGATCTCAATAACGCCCTGGTCTCGATGATTCTCACCGGCCATGACGGCTTCTCCACCTCAGCCGGCCATGTTGGCCCCCAGGTGCGCGTGGATCACGACATCAGCCTGCTGGTACCGGAAATCTGGGCGCGGCTCCATCCGGCGCAGCGCAAGGCGTCCTGGCTCATCGAGCAGGGATACATGCAGGCGCTCGACGATTTCGACTTCGAGGGCAAGCGCGTGCTGGCGAGCAGGCTCGGCTACCGCATCACCGAACGCTTTGTCGCGCACTACATGGGCAAGATCTTCGACAACCCGCGCGCCGTCTTCACCGAGGCCATCCTCAAGCCGGAGACCCAGGACATGGCGGTTTTCGCGGACGGCGTCCACAACATCGTCGAGGCGCAGGAGCGGGTGGCCCGGCGGTACTTCGAGGACGGCAGCATCGCCGAGGCCTGTCCGCCGCTGAAGGCGCTGCTCGCCATCATGGCCTATGGACATTACTGTGGCATGGACGTGCACGCACCGGAGATCCGTGTCATGTTCACGCGCGAAACCTTGCTTGAATCCGACTGGTACCGGCAGCGCCTGCAGGTCAAGCGCGAGCGCGACCTCGCGCTGTGGATGTGCAAACTGAATGAACTCACGCGCTTCGCGCAAAACCCGCGCAACGTCGACGAGTCGCGTCGCCTCGGCCTGGACGCGCGCATCGCCTACGCCCAGGCGCGGCTCGACGAGTTGAGCGATCCCGAGTCATGGCGCTTATTTATCGGCACACTCGGTGCCGACCCGCTCGCGTCTATCGAGGAAGCTTACATCGACGCCGGTGATGAATGCACACCCGTGTCCGCAGTGGGTTGAGTCATACGCGGCCATCCTCAAAACGCCATCCGTCGCGTCCTGCATACCGAGGTGCACATCGATGTCGACGAATGATGAATTCGATGCGGCTGTGCGCCGTCATGACGCCCGGATTGCTGCCCTGGGCCTCGCCATCTGGGTCGGCTCCGAGCCTACCTTCACCGACCGCAGCGCCCAGTCGCCGGAGTGGCTGAGCAAGGCCCTGGGTGGCGACAAGGAGCAACGTGCCGCGGTCTTGCTGAGCGGGCTTTCCCGGCGTTTTCCCGGCAGCGTTGTGCTGCGCAGCGTGGGGCGGCAATACCCGGGCGAGGCGCGGCCGCGCTGGAACCTCGGCCTTTACCGCCGTCGCGATGGGGCGCCTGTCTGGCATGGCCCGCTCGACCCGGTCCTGGCTGTGCCCGAACATGAAACAGAAACCGCGTCAGACCTGGACGCCCGGGCCGCCACCCTGAAGGCAGAACTGGAAGCTAGGGGCATGCTGGTCACGCCGGTACCGGTGGCGGATGTACAGGAGCGGCGCCTGTTAATGCAAGTCGATGCCGATGTCGCCATCCCGGATTCCGCTGACGCTTGCCTGACTTGCCCCTCGGTACACGACCGCGCCACGCCCCCCAGCGGCCTGTGCGACGAACTGGCAGAGGCCGGCGCCTACCTGTTCATCCTGCGCACGCAAGCGTTTGAGGGGCAGCCGATGGCGCGCATCGATCTGCCCATGTTTAACGGAGTGGCGATGTTCCAGGCCGTGCTGGAGAGCGTGGCGCAGGCCGCCCGCGCCTGCCATCTGCCCACCCTGATCCTGGCCGGCTACCCGCCGCCGGTGGATGACACGATGGAGTGGACCACCGTAACGCCGGATCCGGCCGTGATCGAGATCAACACCGCGCCGAGTGTCGATGCCGAGAGCTTCCTGCGGTGCAGCCGCGAGATCTATGCGGCAGCCGCAGATCAGGGCCTGGCCCCTTACCGGCTCTATTTCAACGGCGCCGTGGCGGACTCGGGCGGCGCCGGCCAGATCACACTGGGCGGCCCTTCGCCGGAGGCCAGCCCCTTTCTGCAAGAGCCTCGGCTGCTGCCCCGCCTGGTGCGCTTCCTCAACCGTCATCCTGCGCTCTCCTATCTCTACTCCCACGACTTCGTCGGCAGCAGCGGGCAATCGGTGCGGGCCGACGAGCGAGGCACCGACGCCTTCGACGAACTGGGTCTGGCCCTGGCCCTGCTGGAGCGGCAAAAAGACCTGTCGCCCGAACTCCTCTGGCACAGCCTGGCCTCGTTTCTTTGCGATGCTTCCGGCAACAGCCATCGCGCCGAGATGAACATCGAAAAGCTGTGGAACCCCTTCCTGATCGGGCGGGGAAAGCTGGGCCTGGTGGAATTCCGCGCCCTGCGCATGCAGCACACGCCGGAGCGGGCCACCGCCCTGGTCTGCCTGTTGCGCGGCGTGACGGCGATGCTGACAAGCGGGCATTACACCTTGCCGCTCATGGATTGGGGCCGCGAACTGCACGAGCGCTTTGCCCTGCCTTTTTACCTGGAGCAGGACCTGGACGCCGTGCTGAAAACCCTGGCCTCGGCGGGATTGGAGTTGGGCGAGGCGATCCAGGCCGTGCTGAAGCGCGAGGAATTCCGCCACTGGGGGCAGGTAGACCTGCCCGGCTGCACCCTCGAAGTGCGGCGCGCCCTGGAGTTCTGGCCCCTGCTGGGCGACGCCGCCAGCCCCGAGCAGGGCGGCAGTTCCCGCCTGGTGGATGCCAGCACGGCGCGGGTGGAATTGCGGCTGCGTCCGGAAGCGGGCAACGAACCGGACTGGCACGACTGGCAAGTCTTCGCCGAGGGCGTACCCCTGCCCATGCGGCAGGAGCGGGACGCGCGGGGCGCGCTCAAGGTGTTCGGCCTGCGCTACCGCAGCTTCGTCCCCGGCTGGGGCCTGCACCCCGCCCTGGGTGCCCAGGCGCCGGTCCAGCTGCTGCTGCGCCATCCCGGTCACGCGGCGGACTATGCCATCACCCTGCATGAATGGCGTCCCGACGGTGAAGCCTATGCGGGCATGCCCGCGGACCTGGCAGAAGCCAGCCAGCGCCGCGCCGATCGGCTCACCCTGGAAGTCCTGCCCCACGACCCGGCTCTCGTCCCTCGGTTTGCGCCTGCACACGGTCTCAGCGCCTTCTGCCTGGATCTGCGTTGCTTGTCTTGCTGAGGGAAACCGGTGGCCTGTGTGGCTGCGACTTACAATGCCCGTTTATCGCCATGACCCTGTGCATACCCGCTGGCGTCGCCAATCCACCGAAAGCTCCCAATGCTCAGACTCAAATTCTCGATCGAGCTGAATTACGAAATCGACCCACCCGGCTGCGATTTTATTTTCAGCATCCATGCCGCGCAAACCCCGCATCAGACCGTGGTGAGCGAGTTGCTGGGTATCAGCCAGCGCCTGCCGTCCAGCGCGTACACTGACCCGGTGACGCACACGCGCTATCTGCGTCTCAAGGCTTTTGCCGGGACGCTGACGGTGCGGTACGACGCTACCGTGGACCTGGACCACCACACCGCGCAGCCGGCGCAGCTTGGCGAAGTGGCTGTGGCCAACCTGCCAGGGGCGGTGCTGCCCTACATCTATCCCAGCCGATATTGCCAGTCTGACCGGCTGCACCGGCTGGCGGTCAAGGAGTTTGGCCAATTGTGGCAGGGTTATAGCCGCGTGCAGGCAATCCGCGACTGGGTGATGAATCGTGTCACCTTCCTCCCCAATTCCTCCACCGGCAACACCAGCGCGGTTGACACCCTGGTGGAAGAAGTGGGCGTATGCCGCGACTTTGCCCATCTGATGATTGCCCTGTGCCGGGCGGTCAACATACCCGCCCGCTTTGTCACCGGCATCGACTATGGCGCCAGCCCAATCCTGGGGCCGACCGACTTTCATGCCTATGTTGAGGTGTATCTGGGCGACCGCTGGTACATTTTCGACCCTTCGGGCGTTGCCATCCCGATGGGCTTTGTGCGCTTTGGCACCGGCCGCGATGCAGCCGACTCGGCTTTTGCCACCCTATTCGGCGGGGTGCGCGGGACCGCCCCGGTCATACAAATCGAGGCAATCCCCAATGCGCAGGGGGTATTGCGGGTTCCCCAGCATGTGCCGTATGCGCTGTCCACCGACGCGCAAGTTGAGCGAAATTGAAGTCAGACCCCGCAGATGCTGCTACGGGGTCCTGCGCCGCTTTGCGTTCCAGCAAGAGCAAATTCCCTTCGATGGAGAACGTGACACGATTGTGGGCAAGGCTGATAACAATACGGACTATCGTCAATCCTTGAAGCCGACATCCGCCCGTAGGTCCGCTCACGAGAATTGCCCCCGGCAGTAGCCGCTACGGATCGGGCATTCGACGATAAGGTGTTGGCCGTCTCAAACGGGTCTATTGTGTTTGCGCTGAACGATAATTGCGGATGATCCACGCCCCCCCAAACCTGGCAGCAAGCCCACGATCCGTCTCGGCGTTGACAGGCCTGTGGCCATTCCTGCGGCCCTATCGGGCGAGAATCGCGCTGGCCTTTATCCTGCTGTGTCTGGGTTCAGCAACCATACTTCTGGTGCCATTGGCGTTTCGCGATCTCATCGATTTCGGATTCGGAAATCGCGCGCAGCCTGCTGGCAGCCTGCTCGGTGCGTTGAGTCTGAACGGGCATTTCATCGCCTTGTTCGGCATGGCGTGCTTCTGGGCACTTGCCGTGTCGGCACGTTATTACACCGTGTCGTGGGTAGGCGAACGGGCAACGGCGGATCTGCGCAGTGCCGTCTATGCGCGCGTATTGTCGCAGTCGCCCCAATTTTTCGAGACCTTGCAGACGGGGGAAGTGCTGTCCCGGCTGACAGGCGACACGACCCTGATCCAGACCGTGGTCGGCAGTTCCATTTCGATGGGCTTGCGCAGCCTGTTTCAGTTCATCGGCGGCATGATCATGCTGGCCGTAACCAGCCTCTATCTGTTCTCCCTGAATCTGGGCCTGATGGCCTTGCTGACACTGCCCATCCTCGCCATCGGCCGCAAGGTCAAAAAACTGTCGCGGGAATCCCAGGACAGGATCGCCGACGCCTCGGCATTGGCGGGCGAAATCCTCAACGCGATGCCCACGGTGCAGGCCTATACGCATGAGCAGCAGGAAGCCAGGCGATTTGCCGACCGCACGGAAACGAGTTTCGCCACCGCAATCCGGCGCACCCGAGTGCGTGCGGCGCTCACCGCATTGATCATCACCGCGGTGATGGGCACGATCATCTTCGTGCTATGGATAGGGGCACGCCAGGTTCACGATGGCACCCTGAGCGGAGGCCAACTGGCATCCTTCGTCCTTTACGCGGCGCTGGTGGCCGGCGGCGTCGGCACCATGGCGGAAGTGTGGGGCGACGTGATGCGCGCCGCTGGCGCAACGGAACGGCTGCTGGATCTTCTGCACGCCGAATCGGCCATCCGTGAGGCGCCCAGGCCGCAACAGCCGGCGTATCCGGAGCAGGCAGCCATCAGCTTCGAACACGTCACGTTCTGCTATCCCGCGCGCCCGCAAACGCGGGCCCTGGACGACATCTGTCTGGAAATCACAGCGGGCGAGAGTGTCGCACTGGTTGGTCCCTCCGGTGCCGGCAAAACCAGTCTGTTCCAGCTCCTGCTGCGCTATTACGAAGTGTCCGACGGCTGCATCCGGCTCAACGGACAAGACATCCGCCAATTGAGCCTGCATGATCTGCGCAAAGGGATCGCCATCGTGCCGCAGGACCCGGTGATCTTTTCGGCCAACGCCCTGGAGAACATACGTTACGGCCGCCCCTCGGCGAGCGATGAAGAAGTCATTCAGGCGTCCAGGGCGGCCCTGGCGGACGAGTTTATCGGTCGTTTGCCCGAGGCTTACCAGACCTTCCTCGGGGAACGTGGCACCCGCTTGTCCGGTGGCCAGCGCCAGCGTATTGCGATCGCGCGCGCCATCCTGAAAGGGTCTCCGTTGCTGCTGCTTGATGAAGCCACCAGCGCCTTGGACGCCGAATCTGAAATCCTGGTGCAGCAAGGTCTCAGCGCCGCCATGCATGGGCGCACCACGCTGATCATCGCCCATCGGCTGGCGACGGTGCAAAAAGTCGACCGAATCGCAGTGATGGACAGAGGAAGGATCGTAGAAACCGGCACTCCCGAAAACCTGCGCAAACAAGGCGGGCTCTACGCGCGGCTTGCAGCATTGCAACTCAACTATTGACCGGTTGGGCCGGTTACTGCCGGTGCGAGAAAGGCAGAAATCGGCCAGAAGCGGTCGATTACTGCATGCCGTGTAGATGTCCGGTGGCCAGTCCTAAGCAGCCTTCAACGTTCGAGTTCAGCCGCGACACAGGGAGAGCGAAGCGACGAGTGTGGCGTCGGCTGGAACGACTGGTTAGGCGTCACTCTGTCTTACCCCCAGTAGGAAGCTTCGGAGCGCCTCGTGGGAATATCTCTTGCAGGCGCGATGCGAGGCGGCCTTGGTATTCCGCAACTCGCTCATTCTTTGGCTTGCCGTTATGGGCGAGGTCCCAAAGCATTGCAGCTGCCGCAATTACGGCAACCTCAGCATTCGACGCGCGGAAGTACGCAAACCGCCACTCAACCCCAACATCCAATTCAGGATGGTGTTGCGCAGGCTGGATCTTTCCTGACGGGTGAACTGCAAGATCCCGAAACCGGTAGATCTCCTTCAGGTTGCTCCGGAGATTCTTCACCCCTTTTGGTTTCAGCGTGAACGCTCTGCGCACAACTTCACTTACCTGAGAATACCTTGCGGTCCGCCCTTTCCTCCATTGATCCACGATTGACTGCGGAAGATCGACGAACTCCTTCAAATTCGCATACGCGGAATCCCAAGCAATAGCCGCCGCCATCATTGCCTGCATTGACGCCTCGAACTCTGCCTCCAGGGCCTTGGATTTTTTGTCTTCATCAGTCACCGTCCAGGCGCTATCTCGCGCCTTCCTCGCGCGGCGGGCGGCCGACAGATGCTTCTTAGCTAGCTGAATCCAAGTCGGGCAAACATCGAAGTGAACCTCAAGAACTACTGGGGCACCCTCGATCTCGCCATCATCTCGAATCGTAAACGAGATGCTCGGAATCCTCAGTGACATTCCCTTCGAAATGAAAACGCCTGGCATTGGAACGCGCCTGTGACGCCTAACGTAGAAGTAACCGGACTGCGCGGCTTTTCGCGCAGGTCCGGTTGACTGCCGGGTTGGGGGTCACTTCAGCACTCCGATTGCTTGCGAGAGAAAAGTGACGGCGGAAACAACCCAATAGAGCAGAAAGCCCGTGCCGGCCAACACAAGAAGACCAGCCAACCACTGAACAGCTCTCGGAACGACGCGCTGTAAATGGACTTGTATGAGTTGAGCACGACCTTCAGCAGAGCGCACGCCAAGTAGAACAGGCTGGTTCGTATGCCCTAGCAACTGAATATTGATGTGCTCCTGAGCACCAAGGCTCGGGATTTTTATTACGTGCTCTCCCGTAGGCGTTGTACCTTCGATGAAGTCGATCTGCGTGGAAAATTGGAAGTGATCAGGGCGAGCTTTGTGAATGATCTCGATGTCAGTGGCAGGTTGGCGACCGACGTTTTGAATGGTGAGGGAATCGGTGCGAAGCGCGATCGCCGGGGTTTGCAACTGAAAAAGGAACGAACCTGGAATCCAGTAGAGCAGCTTTGGACGATCTTTGAGACGCTGCAACAAAAGCCCGACAGTAAGACTGACAAGGCCTGTGGCGATATATCCAGAGACATGATCCATAGCTACCTCCAAGACCCCCAACAGTTAATTGAGAGACCCATGGGTCCGGACGTTTCCAAATAAAGAGACAGGCATTTTTATACTCTATCGTCTTGATTCTTCTATAGATGTTGGTCCGGCTGTCTCTTTGTTACGTTATGCAAAAGGAGGCCGGCGGCAGATGGATTATGCACCCGTTCACGGCGCTCAACTATCTGCGTGACGCCGGGGGGAGGGGCGGAATTCTGAATAGGCCGCCTTCGGCACATCAACGGACATTCCGAGAGCACGCCTCGACGGTCTCTTCTGGGTCGGAAGCGGAAGTACGTTTTTCCTGATAGCAGATGCCCGAGCGGATCGTGGTGGATGCCAGTCATGAGCTTCCTGGTTCTGCCATTAACTGCCATTCAGGATAATCCCTGCGAATGTCAGCAACTAAGCCGAAGTTGTCACTCGACCCAGCGCAACAGGCGTGAGCAGTTGAAAAACATCCCTATCATGTATCAGGCAGGAAGCGATACCCCACTCCGGATTCGGTGCGGATGTGGCGCGGCTGGGTTGGGTTCACCTCCAGCTTGCGGCGTAGCCCCGTCATGTAGACACGCAAATAGTGGGTGTCCTCGGCGTGGCTGGGGCCCCAGACCTCGCGCAGCAGATGACGGTGGGTGAGCACCCGTCCGGCATTGGCGATGAGCAGGGCGAGCAGCCGGTATTCGATGGGGGTGAGATGGACCTCCGCGCTGCCCCGGGTCACCCGGCGGCGGGCCAGGTCCACCGCGATCTCCCCGAATGTGACCAGAGGCCCTTCGCCGCCGGCCAGGCGCGTGCGGCGCAGCAGGGCACGCACGCGGGCCAGCAGTTCCGCCACGCCGAAAGGCTTGGTCAGATAGTCGTCCGCCCCGGCGTCCAGCGCGGCCACCTTGTCGGTCTCGGCGACCCGTGCCGACAGAATGAGGATGGGTACGGCAGACCAGCTGCGCAGGTCACGCACCACGTCGACGCCGTCCCGGTCCGGCAGGCCCAGGTCGAGGATGACCAGGTCGGGCTTGCGCGTGCCCGTCTCCACCAGACCCCGTTCGCCGGTGGCGGCCTCCACCACATGGCAGCCTTCGGCTTCCAGTGCGGTGCGGACGAAGCGGCGGATCTGTGGTTCGTCCTCGATGACGACCACGGTGGGCGAAGCGGCGCGCAACTCTTCCATCAGGCTTCAGTCTCTGGGGGGACAACCGGCGGCTCGCCAGCGGGCAGGGTGATGACGAAGCGGGCGCCGCCTTCCGGGCGATTCTCCCCCCGGACCGTTCCCTTGTGGGCCTCGACGATGGCGCGCACGATGGCGAGGCCGAGCCCGACTCCGGCCACCGGGGATTCGTCCTGGCCACGGGTGAATTTCTCGAACAGGATCGCCTCGCGGCCGGGCGGCAGCCCGGGTCCGTTGTCGGCGACGCTGATAATGACGCAGTCGCCCTCGTTGCGGGCGGCGATCTCGATGCGGCTGCCTGCCGGTGTGTGCTTCGCGGCATTTTCCAGCAGGTTGCAGAACACCCGTTCCATCAGCACGCTGTCGAACTCCAGCAGCGGCAGGTCCGCCGGCAGGTCGACGACCACCGCGTGCCGTGCCAGCGTGACGGACAGCGTTTGCAGAGCGGCGCCCACCACTTCTTCCAGCGGCTGCCATTCGCGCTTGAGATGGACATGACCCTCCTGCAGGCGCGCCATGTCCAGCAGGTTGCTCACCAGGAGGCTGGTGCGCAGTGACTCGGCGCGGATGGCTTGCGCGATCTCGGCCTGGGCTTCGGGCAGCGGCGGGCCGGCCAGCGGCAGGGAGTCGGCCAGTCCCGCCAGCACGGTCAGCGGGGTGCGCAGGTCGTGCGACAGGGCGGACAGCAGGCCGTTGCGCAGCCGTTCGGATTCCATCCGCACCAGCGCCTCCTGGGCCACTTCCACGTAGTGCACCCGCTCCAGGGCGAGGGCGATCTGGGCGGCGAAGGTTTCCAGCAGACGGGCCTGTTCGGGCTGGAACAATAAACGCTTCTGGCTGGGCAGCAGCGCCAGCACACCGCGGGTGCGCATGGGCGCTTTCAGCGGCAAGTAGTACATGGGCGCCCCCGCCAGACTCTGGGTGCCCATCCCGGCCGGCAACTGGTGGTCATAGACCCACTGGGCGATCGCCGTATCCAGCGGCAGTTCCTTGTGCGAGGGCAAGGGCGTGGGCGCATGCAGTTTTTCCTGGGCGTCCGGCAGCAGGATGCATACTTGGGACTGGAACAGCCCTTCCAGATGGTAGCGCGACATGTCGACGATGTTTTCCGGCAGCAGCGCCCCCGCCAGCTCCCGCCCCAGCTCGTTGAGCGCACGGGTGCGGCGTTCGCGGTAGAGGGCGACGCGCGTCTGATAGCGCAGGCTGGCGGCGACGTTGCTGATGGTCAGGGCGGCTGCCAGCATGATGGCGAAGGTGAGGAGATGGCGGGTGTCGGCCACACTGAACGAGAGTCGTGGCGACACAAAGAAGAAATCAAACGCCAGTACCGAGAGGAAGGAGGCCAGGATGGCCGGGCCCCGCCCGTAGCGAACCGCCACCCAGACCACGCCCAGCAGATAGAACATGATGATGTTGGCCAGATCGAACCAGGGCATCACCGCATGGGCCAGCACGGTGGCGAGGGCGCACACTCCGCCTGCCCAGACATAGCCCAGCCACTGGGTCTTGGGGGCGGGCTCCAGATCCAGCGTGAACGGCTCGGAGACCGCCTTGCCGGGTGCCGGTGCTTCCGCCTCGTGAGCCACCACGTAGACGTCGATATCATCCGCCAGCGCGGAGAGCCTGTCCGACAGCGGAGCGCGCAGCATCCGCGACAGCCCGGTACGCAAACTCTTGCCCACCACCAGCTTGGAAACGTTGCGGCCGACGGCGTAGGCCAGCAGGGTCGGTGCGTCCTCCTGGCCGGCCAGGGTGACGGTCTCCGCGCCCAGTTCCTGCGCCAGAGTCAGCGTCCGCAGGATCTTGTCGCGATCGGCCTCGGACAGGCGTTGCAATCGCGGCGTCTCGACGTAGACGGCAATCCAGTCGGCGTGCAGGTTGCCCGCCAGCCGCGCGGCGGCGCGCACCAGTCGGTCGCCGCCGGCGCCGGGACCGAGACACACCAGCAGTCTTTCCTTGGCCTCCCACACTTCGCGGATCGCCTGGTCGGTGCGGTATTCCCGCATCTGTGCGTCCACCCGGTCGGCGGTGCGGCGCAAGGCCAGTTCGCGCAGGGCAATCAAATTGCCCTTGCGGAAGAAGTTGCGGATGGCGCGTTCGGCCTGCTGGGCAAGATAAACCTTGCCTTCCTTCATCCGCTGCAGCAGTTCGTCCGGCGTCAGGTCGACCAGGGTGACTTCGTCGGCGCGCTCGAACACCCGGTCCGGCAGCGTCTCGCGTACCTGGATGCCGGTGATGCCGCCCACTACATCATTCAGGCTTTCCAGATGCTGCACGTTGACCGTGGTCCAGACGTCGATGCCGGCCGCCAGCAATTCCTCCACATCCTGCCAGCGCTTGGGGTGGCGTGAGCCGGCCACGTTGGAATGCGCCAGTTCGTCTACCAGAATGAGAGCGGGCTGGCGCGCCAGCGCCGCATCCAGGTCGAACTCGCGCAGCTCGCGGCCCTGGTAAGGCACGACCCGGGGCGGCAATAGTTCCAGCCCCTCCAGCAACTGAGCGGTCTCGGTACGGCCATGCGTTTCCACCAGCCCTACCACCACCTCAGTGCCCTGTTGCTGCAGCGCCCGCGCCGCGTTCAGCATGGCGTAGGTCTTGCCCACGCCGGGGCATGCGCCGAAAAAGATCTTCAGCTTGCCGCGCTGCGCGCGTTCGGCATCGGCTTCGATGCGGGCGAGCAGGGTGTCCGGATCGGGGCGGTTGTTGTTGTCCGTTTCCATCTATGATTTCCTCCCGGTCTGCCAAGTGCGCCGCAGGGACGCGAACGTTGCGCCCAGCCCTACGTGTCCCTCGGACAGTGCCTCGAGGAAATCCGATAAGGGTTTTGATTTGGCGACAGTAAACAGGGTCAGTATCGAGGTGGCCAGCATGACAACCACGAAATAAACAAGCTTAAGCCCGAGCGACGCATCGGCCTCGGCGAGCAGATTCATGCCGAGGAACCCGGTGACCACCGTGCCGATGAGGCCAAATGTGGTCACCACGGTGAGCCGCACTACCGTATTGGACTGGCGGCGCTGGGTGTCGCTCTCCAGATATTGGCTCATGTCGCGGATTTCCTCCTTGACGTCCTGGTATTTGACATCGTTGCCCAGATGGGCGACGCAGCGCTGGAACAGCCCCTGCACCTGGGCGCGCTCGGATAGCTCGTGAAACCAGTAACGATGGGTGAAGCGCAGGAAAGCCTCGAAGCTGTCCCGGATGTGTTTTCTGAAGCGAAATTGCGATCGCGTGCTACGGATGTCCAACTCGCTGATCGCGTCCATCATCCGGTCGGAAAAAACCAGCAGTGCGGCGCGGTGAAAATGGGCGATCAGAAAAAGCAACATGAACTGGTGCCGGAATTGGGCCAGAATCCCGTGCACTTCATTACAAAAATAACTCGAACGGGCATCCCCGACTACGACCAGGGTGTTGCCCGTGCACATGACGCGCGTGTTGGGGCCGGTGTCCGTGTCGGTCCAGTAGCGGTCGTCGCAGTATCGACTTTCAAATTCCGCCACTGCCGGATCCCTGCGGGGTAAAGGGTCGCCAGGACGAAACGCGTTGATGAGGCCGAGATGGATGAAGTCGTCCGGCGTCAGGCCTCGCGGGTTATCCAGAGCCAGGTAGGCCATCACTGGCATGCGATGGTATTCAAGCTGACGATAGCGTACATCCGCTTCTTCACCGTCGTGTTCCAGCACCAAAGGCTGCAGTAGATACGCCCAATGGGAGGCGAGGCAGGGTGCGCGATGCTCGTTGACGAAACACAGGAATTTCTCGCGATTCTCCGAATCGGATGCCGCCAGCACTTTCCCATCCGCCCCCAGCCACTCCGAACGATAGGCGTTGTGTACCCCCTGGCCGCTCGCGTCCCAGCCCGAGGGGTAGGCGCGTCCGAAACGGTGCAGCAGTTCCAGTGCGGTGTTCCAGGGCAGGTCGTCCGTGTAGATCTCTACCTTGAGGAAGACCACATCGACGTCGAAGAAGAAAATCAGATCGACATGGGCCACATCAAGCAGGATGGGTTTGTCTCCAGGTTGCAGCGTAATACGCAGGGTGGCGATGTCCCTGCGCCGGAAGACCTGCATGGGGGCGTTGCTGCCAGCAGCATCCATGCTGCCCGTTCGAGCGCGGCTATCACCGTAGAGAAAGCGCTGCACATAGGGCAGGAAGCTCACAAATTCCTTGTAATGCCTTTCCCGGGTTTTGTCCGGGTCATAGGTGATATTGCATTCGCCCCTGTTCCAGGGGCTATCACCGCGCTCCAGAATGCTCCAGGGTTCCACCCCATCCTCGGCTGCCTGGTATTCAAGTTGCAGGGGCCACAGCAGGATCTGGCGGAAATGGCGTATCAGATGGGGGGCGTCCGATGGCTGCTCGTTCGGGCTGAGGGATGGCTGGTCACTCATGGGTCATGGCCTCGACCTTGAAGCAGGCGATCAGGTCACACGATTCGGGAATGTTGTCGTGGTCATGGGCGGACATGGGTACAGTGTACGTTTAGCGCCCGTCCGACGCACGCATCGAGTAGGCGCCAAGCAGTTGCTTGCGTACGCGGCGGCGGCGCTCCGCCTCGCAGACGCAGGAACAGGTTAACTGGCGTCCCCAGGAGACTGAGTGACGGGCCGGATTCACCGCGTGCATCTTGCCGCAGACCGGACAAACGTGAGTCGTCATTTTGCCCTCCCCGTTAGATGGCACGTTCGGCATAGCGCGCGAGGTCCGATGCGGCGCTATGGGTGTGTGCGGAAACCAGGAATACCTCTCGATTATGCGGTGCGCCAACCGTTAGTGCGAGGCTGACAGCGGCGGCGCCGGCGGTGGCTACGGCCAGCCTTAATGGCGTCTGCCAGTCGGTCAGATAATTCAGCAGGGCTGCGGTACCCATCGGGCTGGCGGGGAAACGGCCTTGGGCAATCTCCCGACCGCCGGCGCGCGCTGCAACCTGAATGTCTTCACCCACCAGCGCAAGGCCAATCGATATCTTGTCGTCGGTCGAGCGGCACGTGGGGGGCTCCTTTTCTTGACGAGCGATGTTCATGTCAGTTCCTGTTGTTACGATGATGTCAGCCTAATCGTTGCCACATCAAAATGCCGTAAAGATTGGCCTTGTGGATATTAAGAATCGCTAAGAACGCTTACCTGGATGGTTCAAAAACCCGACCGGCTTCAGCGGCGTCACGATGGCGACCCGGGCCAGGCATCGAACAGCTGTTTGACGGCCAGCGGATCGCCACATTGCCGCAAATGCATGCGAAATCGGCTATTGGAAAACATCCGGGAAGCGTCTGCCAATATCCTCAGATGTTCCTCGCTGGCCTGTTTCGGCACCATCAGGACCAGGATATCGAACACCGGTTCGCCGTCCGGGGCATCAAACGGAATCGGCGACTTCATGCGCAGGTAGGCGACCAGTATCCGGTCGAGATCCTTGACGCGGGCGTGCGGGATGGCCACACCTTGTCCCAGACCTGTGGAGCCCAGTTGTTCGCGTCGCGCGAGGATGGGGGAGACGCTCTCGCGCGGAAGGGAATGTGCCCGCTCCATATGCCGGCCAATCCTATCGAGCAGCTCGGGTTTACTCGATGCTTCTGCGTCAAGCAGGATGTCTTCCGGGCGCAAGAAATGTGCGATCGTGTTCAATTGGGCAGCCTTTCTCGAGTGGACAAAGCGGCTGGGTTTCATCATGGTCAGTGGATTCATGTTCAACTCCAAAATTACGCCGCTTTTCGCAGGCCGCAGCACTTGGCCATGTGGAATTCAGCGCGATTACGAGCAGGGGAAATGGCGGGATCTGTCCCTCGGGAAACCACGGCGGGCTTGCCGGGTTCATGGGGCGCCCAGACGGCGAGCAGACAGCCCGCTTCGTTTTTGGTCCAGCGGATGTTCAACATGTGCACCACCACAAAACATTGCCATGAATGTGGACGCGATCCGTGTTCGTTACACGGCGTTCTCACATCATGAATGCTATGCAAACCCGGCTTTTAATTCCGTAAAGACTCGGGGGCTGGGCATTAAAATCAGATAAAAATCGGGTGTAATTGAACAGGCTACGCATCCCGTCATCTCCCATGTCCGGGACGTTCGGTTGAGCCCTGACTTCAGACCCGTTTTTGATTGCCATACTGGTTCTAGCGATCAAGAAAAAGGCCCGCTTTCGGCGGGCCAAGGCTGCGAGTGGTACGACTAAAAGCAAGGATTCGCGTGCTCGAGCTGCCCTTGCGTGGGCAGCGTCGGGCTAAGCAGTTCAGAACGTCTTGCTGACGGAAACGATCAATTGGCCATCCTTGACGTCCTCTCCCTTGATCGGGGGCTGATCGGCATCGGTGAGATCGGTGTCGGTGTAGGCCAGGCCGAAATTGAAGCCGCCGAACGCCTTGCTGACGCCGATTTTCCAGTCGGCGTAATCGACCGCGCTGCCCTTGGCAGCCGTGACGCCGTAGTGCAGCCCCAGCATGACTTCGGCGGGAAGTTCATAGTTGTAGCTGGCATCCCAGTAAATGGTGCCGTCCGAATCGGCTGCGCCGAAGTAGTCGTCCAGGTTGTAGGAGGCCTTGAGGCCGAGCCCTTTCCAGGTTACGCCGGCGTAGGCTTCCAGGGTGTCGAAGTGGGTGGCGCCGGGGTAGTAATACTCGAGCAGGCCAACGTTGTAGCCGACATCCTCTCCCAGCTTGCCGCTGTAGCCACCGTAGAAGTCCCATTCCATGTTGCTGCTGTTGCCAGCGGCATCGGTGTACATCGCCTCGGTCACGTTGGAGGCCCAGGTGCCCAGATAGACGCCGCTGGTATGGGTGTAATCGAAGCCGCCCTGGATGGCTGGCTCGCGCGCGGTCTGGGAGACGCCGCGGAAAACGTAGTCGGAATACAGACCCAGGTTGCCGCTGAAGCTGTGCGGGCTGTCCTCGGCTAAGGCCGGCAGGGACGCCATGGCCGCCAGCAGGATGAGGGGGCGGAATGCGGTTGGGTGCGACAGTTTCATTTACTTGAATTCCTTTCTTGTTTTCGGGGATGCTTGTTGGCCAAGCAACTCACAACGACCCATGCAAAAAGCAGGGGGACTACGAGCGCGGCAATTGCCAGCAGGAAGTTCTGGATTTCGATTCCCATGGGGCGTCCTCAGGGTCTGGCCAGACGGTCCAGTGCCAGGTTCAGGTTCAGCACGTTGACCCGGGGTTCGCCCAGCAGGCCGAGTTGGCGCCCCTCTGTATGGGCGTCGATAAGCTTGCTTACTTCAGCTTCGCTGAGGCTGCGGATACGGGCGATGCGGGGAGCCTGCCAGCGGGCGGCGGCCGGGCTGATGTGGGGATCGAGGCCGCTGCCTGAGGCGGTCACCAGGTCGGCCGGGATCGGCGCGTTATTGGTCGGGTCGGCCTCCTTGAGCGCTGCAATCCGCCCCTTCACGGCGTCCACCAGGGCCGGATTCAGCGGGCCCTGGTTGGAGCCGCTCGATGCGCTGGCGTTGTAGGGCATCGGCCCGGTCGCCGACGGACGGCCCCAGAAGTATTTCGGGTCGCTGAAGTTCTGGCCGATCAGCTTTGATCCGACCGGCTTGCCGTCCTTGACGATCAGGCTACCAGCCGCCTGGCCAGGGAACACGAGCTTGGCCACGCCAGTCACCGCCAGCGGATAGACGATACCGGTGGCAACAGACAGCAACACGAACAGGGTAATGGCGGGGCGCAATAAAGTTTTCATGATCTTTCCTTTCTTAGGCGAGGCCGCTAGCGGCGATCAGCATGTCGATCAGCTTGATGCCGATGAAGGGTGCGATGAGGCCGCCCAGGCCATACACCAGCAGATTGCGACGCAGCAGGACGGCGGCGCCGAGGGCCTGGTATTTCACGCCCTTCAGCGCCAGCGGGATCAGGAACATGATGATCAGCGCGTTGAAGACCACCGCCGACAGGATGGCGGACGCCGGACTGGCCAGCCCCATCACGTTGAGCGCCGCGAGCTGCGGGTAGGTGGTGACGAAGGCCGCCGGGATGATGGCGAAATACTTGGCGACGTCATTGGCGATCGAGAAGGTGGTGAGCGAGCCGCGCGTCATCAGCATTTGTTTTCCGGTCTCCACCACCTCGATCAGCTTGGTCGGGTTGGAGTCGAGATCGACCATGTTGCCGGCCTCCTTGGCGGCCTGGGTTCCGGTGTTCATCGCCACCGCGACGTCGGCCTGGGCGAGCGCCGGGGCGTCGTTGGTGCCGTCGCCGGTCATCGCCACCAGCCGACCTTCGTCCTGGTACTGGCGGATGAGCTTGAGCTTGGCCTCCGGCGTCGCTTCGGCCAGGAAGTCGTCCACCCCTGCCTCGGCGGCGATGGCGGCGGCGGTCAGGCGGTTGTCACCGGTGATCATCACCGTCTTGATGCCCATGCGGCGCAGTTCGGCAAAGCGTTCCTTGATGCCGCCCTTGACCACGTCCTTGAGTTCGACCACGCCCAGCACCCGGGCACCATGGCCCGCGACAGACTCAGCCACCACCAGCGGCGTCGACCCACGTTTTGCAACCTGTTCGACGATCATCTCCACCTCGGGCGGAAAGTGGCCGCCGCGTTCGGCGACATAGGCACGCACTGCGTCGGATGAACCCTTGCGAATCTCACGGCCATCCAGGTTGACGCCGCTCATCCGGGTCTGCGCGCTGAAATGCACGAAGTGGGCGCCCAGTTCCTGTATGTCACGGCCACGCAGGTTGAACTTGTCCTTGGCCAGCACCACGATGCTGCGGCCTTCCGGCGTTTCGTCGGCAAGCGAAGAGAGCTGGGCGGCATCGGCCAGTTCTGCCTCTTTCACACCCGCGGCGTGCAGGAAATTGGTTGCCTGACGATTACCGAGGGTGATCGTGCCGGTCTTGTCCAGCAGCAGCACGTCGACGTCGCCCGCGGCCTCCACGGCACGACCTGAGGTGGCGATGACGTTGGCCTGCATCATGCGGCTCATGCCGGCCACACCGATAGCAGAGAGCAGGCCGGCAATCGTGGTCGGGATCAGGCAGACCAGCAGGGCGATGAGCACCGTGATGGAGATCGGTGTGCCGGCCTTGGCCACCTCGACACTGAACATCGAGAACGGCAGCAAGGTGACTGTGACGCCGAGGAACACGATGGTCAGCGCCACCAGCAAAATGGTCAGCGCAATCTCGTTGGGCGTCTTCTGGCGTTTGGCGCTTTCCACCATGGCGATCATGCGGTCGACGAAGGTTTCGCCCGGATTGACTGTCACGCGCACCACCAGCCAGTCGGACAGCACCCGGGTGCCGCCGGTGACAGCGGAGAAATCACCGCCTGCCTCGCGAATGACCGGCGCCGATTCACCGGTGATTGCGGACTCATCCACCGAGGCCACGCCATCGATGACCTCGCCGTCGGCCGGAATGGATTCACTGGCATGGACGATGAACACATCGCCCTTGCGCAGCTCCGTGGCCGGCACCGTCGCCCACGTTTCCGTGACTTTCTCCCCCGTGATCTTCTTGGCCAGGGTCTCTTTCTTCAACCCGCGCAGCGAGGCCGCCTGGGCCTTGCTGCGGCCCTCGGCCAGCGCCTCGGCGAAGTTGGCGAACAACACCGTGAACCACAACCAGAGCGCCACGGCGAGGATGAACCCGGCCGGGGCTTCTCCCTGTCCGGTCAAGGCCTGCACCCAAAGGATCGAGGTCAGGATGCTGCCGACGAAGACGACGAACATCACCGGGTTGCGCCACTGGATGGCGGGGTTCAGCTTCCTGAATGAATCGATGATCGCCGGCTTCACCAATACCGGATCGAACATGGCGAGTTTCTTGTGCGACATTGTTTTCTCCTTCGGCTCAGTGAGCGGATCCGAGCATCAGATGCTCGACCACCGGCCCAAGCGCGAGCGCTGGAACATAGTTAAGGGCGCCGACCAGCACCACAGTGCCGATCACCAGCACGACGAACAGCGGCCCGTGGGTCGGCATGGTGCCGGCGCTGGCGGCGATACGTTTCTTGGCGGCGAGGCCGCCAGCCAGGGCCAGCACCGGCACGATCACGCCGAAGCGGCCGAACCACATGGCGATGCCGAGCATCGTGTTGTAGAAGGGCGTGTTGGCCGACAGACCGGCGAAGGCGCTGCCGTTGTTGTTGGCGGCCGAGGTGAAGGCGTAGAGGATTTCCGAGAAGCCGTGCGCGCCCGGATTGGCGATGCCGGCGATACCGGCAGCGGCCATCACGGCGATGGCCGTGCCGGCCAGCACCAGCAACGGCGTCACCAGGATCGCGATGGACACCATCTTCATCTCGAAGGCTTCGATCTTCTTGCCCAGATACTCCGGTGTGCGGCCGATCATCAGGCCGGCGATGAACACCGCCATGATGGCGAACACCAGCATGCCGTAGAGGCCGGTGCCGACGCCGCCGAACACCACTTCGCCGAGCATCATGTTCCACAGCGGCACGAAACCGCCCATCGGCGTGAAGGAGTCGTGCATGGCGTTGACCGCACCGCAGGACGCAAGCGTGGTGATGGTGGCGAACAGGCCCGAGTCGGCGATGCCGAAGCGCGTCTCCTTGCCTTCCATGTTGCCGACCGACATCTCGGCACCCAGATTAGACAGCAACGGATTACCCTGCTGCTCGAAATGCATGGCGCCGATGGCCATGACCACGAACAGCAGCGTCATCGCCGCCAGCACCGCCCAGCCCTGGCGCATGTCACCGACCATGCGTCCGAAGGTCAGGGTCAGCGCGGCCGGGATCAGGAAGATCGACAGCATCTGGATGAAGTTGGCGAGCGGCGTCGGATTCTCGTAGGGATGCGCCGAGTTGGCGTTGAAGAAGCCGCCACCGTTGGTGCCGAGCATCTTGATCGCTTCCTGCGAGGCGACCGGGCCCATCGCCAGGGTCTGGGTCGGCACCGTGACCGGCTGCGTTACCGCGTTGCCTTTGTCATCCTTGATAGGCTGACCGGCGGCATCGAGCTTGGGCGCGTCGTATTGCGTCGCCTCCAGAGTGGTGACGTCCTTGTAGGCGTCGAAATTCTGGATCACGCCCTGGCCGACCAGAAATACGCCGTAGACCAGCGAGATCGGTAGCAGTACGTAGAGCGTGATGCGGGTCAGATCGACCCAGGCGTTGCCGATGGTCTTGGCCGTGTGGCGGGCGAAACCGCGGATCAGGGCGATGACGACGACGATGCCGGTGGCAGCGGAGAAAAAGTTCTGCACCGCCAGACCGAGCATCTGGGTCAGATAGCCCATCGTCGCTTCGCCGGAATAGCCCTGCCAGTTGGTGTTGGTGGCGAAGCTGATCGCGGTGTTGAACGACGAATCCGGGCTGACGTTGGCCATCGCCTGCGGATTCAGCGGCAGCCAGAGCTGTAGCCGTTGCAGCGCATAGACCGCCAGCACACCGAGGACGTTGAACAGCAGGATGGCCAGGGCATATTTCAACCAGCCCATTTCTTCATCTTTGCTGATGCCGCACAGGCGATAGAGCACAGACTCGGTCCCGCCGCCGAGGCGCAGGGCCAGCGACGGGCGCCCTTCCATTACAGTGGCGATATAGATACCGAGCGGTTTGGCCACAAGCAGCAGGATGACCAGATACGCTCCAAGCAGAAGCCAGGCATGGGTAGTCATGAAAAGTCCTCAGGTTTGAGCAGGGCAGCGATCAGGTAGACGAGCAGCGCGACCGCGACGACGGCGCTGACGATGAGTAGCCAACTCATTTGGCACCGCCCAATTTGGCGCAACCGACGGCGAGTCCAGCCATCAGTGCGAAGAACAGGCCGATGCCTGCGAGGTAGATCAGATCCATGACACTTCCTTCCAGCGTGAACGGGGACACGCCGAACTATAGGTGGCTGTCGGTAAAGATGGGGCTAAGACTGCGTGGGAAGGTGTTAAGAAAACATAAAGTCGCAGGGTGATCACAGCATCGAGCCGGAAGTGTTCAGTCTGCATGCCTGGCCAGAAAGAACGGCCCAGGAAAATCGCGCCATCAAGAACGCAGATGTCTCATCCAGACACAAGAGGCGAGAATTGGATAGTCCCCTATCCTTGAATGATTAAAGAGCTGCGCGTTTAGTCGCGCACAATTTTTGTCACTCCACCAGTAAACCGAGCTTGCCTGCCAACCACTTGGTGGTGGTTGCCTGGATCAGGATGGTCATGAGAATGGCGATGAAAGTGACCGAGGCGATGATCTCTGCCCCCGGCGCTTTCATGCCCAGCAGCAGGCCGGCCAGTGCGCCCGGAATCACGCCGGTTTCGCGCGTCCAGCACATGAACAACAGCTCGTTGAGGCTCCATTTGGCGCGCCGGTCCGGGCCGGCGCACACAAACACCGTCACCGGCCGCGCCACCAGCATGAATATCGCCACCACTGCGGCACCGGCCAGCAGGTACTGGTTCATCAAGCCAAAATCAACCTGGGCGCCGAGCAGGATGAAGATGAACATGCGCATGATCAACGCCGTGGTCATGATGAAATCCTCCAGAAATTTCTCTTCCTCGGGGGCGCGCCTGAAGCCAAAAGTCTCCCGGTTACCCAGCATGATGCCGAACACGAACACCGCCATGAAACCGCTGGAATGCAAGCCGTCCGCAGCCATATAAGCGCTAATCACCGCCATCAGGGTAACGACGGGTGCGTATTCGGAAAGGAAGCCATAGCGTTCATGGGCAATCAGGATGGAGGCCAGATATCCCAGTGCCCCGCCAAGGGCGATACCCAACAGAGACTGTTTGAGCAGATCAAACAACGCATCGCCGGCGGAAAACTCACTTGTCCCCATGGCTACGCCCAGTACGGTAAAGGTCACGATGGCGCCCATGGCATCATTGAAAGCCGATTCGGTCATCACCGTTTGTGCCACCCTGTCCTTGATTTTCACCTGGCGGAATACCGGCACCAGGGTGGCCGGGTCAGTGGAGGACAGCGTTGCGCCTAGCAACAAAGCCACGATCAGAGGCACGCCGAGAATGTAGTAAGCGGCAGCGCCGGTGATGGCGGCCGTGATCAGAACGCCGACCGTGGAAATCACGGTGACGGTAATCCATACCTCCTTGAGCACCTTGAGGCGAATCGACGCGCCGCCGTCAAACAGGATGTAGCTGGAGCCGAAGATCAGAATCAACTGGTTGATGGAGGAGTCGGCCTTGATATCGATCAGCCCCAGCATGCCGGGTCCAAGCATCATACCCACCAGCAGGAACACTGCCACATCCGGAACCCGCACCCGCTTGGCCAGCAGGCCAAAAAAAGTCCCCACCGCGAGGATGATGCCGAATACCAGCAGGATGTGTTTTGCCAGTTCAATGGGCGTGGAAGATTCCATTTCTTAACTCTCTAAAATTAAAGGCTTACATTCTGTAAAAAGTATTCTGGGCTTCAATGCCGCCGACGTGCCCCCTCCAGCAGGGGTTCTGTATTCAGCAACAGAAGTCGCCAACTGAAACACGAACGTCAGGTCAGTGGTCCATTCCAGGTTTCGATCCACGCAGCTTTTTGGTTTCACCGTGCCGCTGTTTGCTGTCCAGCCGACGTTTTTTGGATGCCAGCGTGGGCCGGGTGGGGCGGCGTGGCTTGTCCACTTCACAGGCTTCACGAATCAGCGCGAGCAGCCGTTCCAGGGCGTCGTCGCGGTTGCGCCGCTGGCTTCGGAAACGCTCGGCTTCGATGATCAGCATCCCATCCTGGGTGAGGCGGCGGCCTGCCAGGCTCATGAGACGTTCTCGCACCGGATCGGGAAGCGAGGGGGAATGGGCGACATCGAAGCGCAATTGCACCGCGGTGGACACCTTGTTGACGTTTTGCCCGCCGGGGCCCGAGGCGCGCACGAAGTCTTCCTGGATTTCGCGCTCATCGAGCTCGATCTGGGCGTTGACCCGGATCATGTTAAAGGTTTGGTGGTCACCACTTCACCACATGCACGTTGTTGAGCGTGCGTCCCAGAAAGCGCTCGCCGATGGTCTGAAAGCGCAGCGGCACGTCGGTGACGTAGAAGTCGTAGCGCGGCTGGGCCGGGCCGGGGTTGGCGAGCTTTTTTTCCGCCAGGAGTGCGGCGACCTGTTCGGCCATGGCTTCGGCGGAATCGACCAGTTGCACCTCGTCGCCGAGCACCTGGCGCAGCAGCGGCTTCAGCAGCGGGTAATGGGTACAGCCGAGCACCAGGGTGTCGATGTGTTCGGCTTGCAGGGGTTTCAGGTAATCCTGTGCGGTCAGCCGGGTCACTTCGTGATCGAGCCAGCCTTCTTCCACCAGCGGCACGAACAGGGCGCAGGCCTGCGAGTAAATGCGCGAGTCGGGCGCGTAGTCGTGGATGGCGCGCGCGTAGGCGTTGCTGTTGATGGTGGTGGGGGTGCCGATGACGCCGACCCGCTTGCCTCCGCGTGCCGACGACGCGCCGGCATCGATCACGTCCAGCACCGGAACCGTCGACAGGTCCTTGACTACCTGCGCCGCCACCGCGGCCATGGTGTTGCAGGCGATGACCAGCAGCTTGACGTCCTTTTCCAGCAGGAACTGGGCGATCTGGGTGGTGAAATGGGTGATGGTCTCGACCGATTTGACGCCGTAGGGCACGCGCGCGGTGTCACCGAAATAGACGATGTTCTCGTAGGGCAGGCGCTCCATCAGCGCGCGCACCACGGTGAGCCCGCCGATGCCGGAATCGAATACGCCAATCGGCTGGTTTGGGCTCAGCGTTTGCTCCCTCTCCCGCGAGCGGGAGAGGATTGGGGAGAGGGAGTGTGCGCTGCTGGACATGAGTGGCAAGATTGCGGGATGACAGAAACGCCATTTTACCTGCAGGGCCGCGCTGCACTGCATTCTTCGGTGCGGCATCCAGCATGAGCGGTTGCGGTTGCGATTCGGTATGCAACACGGCGCCCCCCGATCCGCGCTACCGGCGTGCGCTGTGGATTGCGCTGGTGCTGAATGCGCTGATGTTCGGCGTCGAACTGGTTGCCGGCTTTCAGGCGCAATCGGTGTCGCTGCTGGCCGACGCGGTCGACTTCCTGGGCGACGCCGGCAACTACAGCGTTGCCCTGTTCGTGCTGGGACTGGCGCCGGTGTGGCGCTCGCGCACCGCGCTGTGGAAAGGCTGGCTGATGGTGGGCTATGGCGTGTTCGTGCTCGGCAAGTCGGCCTGGCAGTGGTCGGCCGGCGTGGTGCCGGAACCGTTCATCATGGGCTGGGTGAGCCTCCTGGCTTTGGCGGTGAATGTCGGCGTCGCGGCGCTGTTGTATGCGCATCGCCAGGGCGACGCGCAGGCGCGTTCAGTGTGGTTGTGCTCGCGCAACGATGCCCTCGGCAATCTGGCGGTGATGGGGGCGGCCGCCGGGGTGTGGGCGACTTCGCACGGCTGGCCGGACATCGCGGTGGCGCTGGTGCTTGCGGGGCTGGCATTGACTTCGGGAGCTTCGGTGATCCGTCACGCACGGCAGGAGTTGAAAGATGCATGAGGGCACCGCTAAGAATTTATGGTCGTCATTCCGGCGAAAGCCGGAATCCAGTGTTTTCTATACTGGACACCGGCTCTTGTGCCATCTTGGTATTCGCCGGTGTGACGAATTTTAAGAAACGGCCCTATATTGATGTTCCAGCGCCCACATCACGTGCTCGCGCACCAGCTCGGATTGGTGATTCAGGCGTGCATTGAGCGCGGCCTGAATGGCAGGCGAGGGCGGCGCGTTGCCCAGCGCGACGGCGATGTTGCGCAGCCAGCGTTCATGCCCGATGCGGCGGATCGGCGAGCCGGCCAGGCGTTCGTTGAAATCCGCTGCACTCCAGGCAAACAGATCCACCAGTCGCGCGCTGTCGAGCCCGTTGCGCACTTCAAAGTCGGGCAGTGTTGCAGTCTGCGCAAAGCGGTTCCACGGACACACCAGCTGGCAGTCGTCGCAGCCATAAATGCGGTTGCCCAGCAGCGGGCGCAATTCAAGCGGGATGCTGCCCTTGAGTTCGATGGTGAGATAGGAAATGCAACGACGCGCGTCGAGCCTGTAGGGTGCGACGATGGCCTGCGTGGGACAGATGTCGAGGCAGGCCTGGCAGGTACCGCAGTGGCTGGCTTCGGGCGCATCCACCGGCAGCGGCAGGTCGGTATAGATTTCGCCGAGGAAGAACCATGAGCCGTGCTGCCGGTTCAGGAGCAGCGTATGTTTGCCGTGCCAGCCGAGCCCGGATTTCGCGGCGAGTTCCACTTCCAGTACCGGCGCGCTGTCGGTGAAGACGCGGAAATGATGTTCACCGATTTCCGCACTGATTTTTTCGGCCAGAGTTTGCAGGCGGTTGCGCAGCACCTTGTGATAATCGCGCCCAAGCGCGTAGCGCGAGACGTAGGCGGCGTCGGCATCGGCCAGCACCGCGTGCGCATCGGCGGAGGCGGGCGGAAAATAATCGATCCGCGCGCTGATGATGCGGACCGTGCCTGGCACCAGTTCGGCCGGTCGGCTGCGCCTGGAGCCGTGGGCCGCCATATAATCCATCTCGCCATGAAACCCCTGCGCCAGCCACGCCTGCAAGCCTGCTTCGGCAGTACTCAATTCGCCGTCGGCAATACCCACTGCGGCAAAGCCGAGCTCGCGCCCCCATTGCTTGATTTGCTGCGCCAGCCGGGTTAAATCCTGCTCATGCATAAGGACGATGATACCGCGCGCTGCACCTGCCATCTGGCCGACGAGACCGCGACGCTGGCGTTCGGCGCGCAACTGGCCGAAGCACTGCTGCCGGGGATGACCGTCTACCTCGAGGGCGACCTGGGCGCGGGAAAAACGACCCTGGTGCGGGGTGTGCTGCGGGCGCTTGGATATGGCGGTCGCGTGAAGAGCCCGACCTATACCCTGGCCGAAAACTACAGCCTGCCGGCATTTGAGCTATATCATTATGATCTGTATCGTATGCATGACCCGCGTGAATGGCTGGATGCCGGGTTTCGCGATGCCAGTGACGGACGGGCGGTGAGTTTCATCGAATGGCCGGAGAAGGCAGCCGGATGGCTGCCACCCCCGGATGTGGTGATCCGCTTGCGGATCGACGACGACAGTCGCGAAGCCGAATGCGAGGCCAGAAGCCCGCGCGGCGCACATTATCTGGAGACATGTTGCACGCTCTGCTGAAAATTTTCCTGCTGTGCGGTTTGCTGATGTCAGGCTGGGCCCAGGCAATGCAACTCAGCGCCACCCGCCTGTGGCCCTCGCCTGACTACACGCGGGTCACGCTGGAGGCCAGGCAGCCGGTCAGCTACAAATATTTCACCCTGTCGAATCCCGACCGGCTGGTGATCGACCTCGAAGGCGTGGAAGCGGGCGCCGCGCTCGATGCCCTGATTGGGCAGTTGTCCGCGGATGATCCCTTCATCGGGGCGATACGCGTGGGCATGAATCGTCCTGGCGTGATGCGCCTGGTGCTGGACCTGAAAACCCCCGTCAAACCATCGGTATTCCAGTTGCAGCCGCTGGAGCAATACGGCCACCGCCTGGTGGTGGATCTGTATCCGCTTGAAGCGCCCGAAACTGCGGCCAATCCGGCCAATCCGGCCACGCCGCCGTCCGCCGAGGCGTCCCCATTCGCCAAAGCTGGGGTACCGCAATACGCCCGGCTGATCACGGTGGCGATCGATGCCGGTCATGGCGGCGAGGATCCCGGCGCTCGCGGTGCCAACGGTTCGCACGAAAAAGACATCACGCTGGCGCTGGCGAAGAAACTCAAACAGAAAATCGACGCGCAGGAAAACATGCGCGCCGTGCTGATCCGTGACGGCGATTATTTCGTGCCGCTGGCCCAGCGGGTCACCAAGGCGCGGGCGGTCAAGGCCGACCTGTTCCTGTCGATCCATGCCGACGCCTTCATCAAGCCGCATGCGCGCGGCTCCTCGGTGTTTGCGTTGTCGGAAAACGGGGCGACCTCGGTCGCCGCGCGCTGGCTGGCCAAGAAGGAAAACGACGCCGACCTGGTGGGCGGCATCAATATCGACGTCAAGGATCCCTTCCTCAAGCGCACCCTGATCGACCTGTCGCAGACCGCGACCATCAACGACAGCCTGAAACTGGGGCATTCCGTGCTCAATGAAATCGGCAGCATCAACACACTGCACAAATCCTATGTCGAGCAGGCGGGGTTTGCCGTGTTGAAGGCGCCGGATATTCCGTCGATCCTGATCGAGACCGCTTTCATTTCCAACCCGGAAGAAGAAAAACGCCTCAACGATTCCGGCTACCAGGACAAGCTGGTGGATGCGATCGTCGACGGTGTCCTGAAGTACTTCGACAAGCATCCCCTGACCGCGCCGTCACGCTTGACGCGCAATCCATGACCCGCAGTCTGTTGGGTGAGGCGGCGCCAGGATTCGATCACCCGCTGGATGTCCTGGAAGCCTGCCACGGACGCATCGCCAAACAGTGCGACACCCTGGACAAACTGCTGGCGCATCTGCCGGCACACGGCCCTGACGCGCAGGCACAGCAGGCCGCGCGCGCGGTGATGACGTACTTCGATACCGCCGCGGTGCACCACCACGATGACGAAGAACGCAATCTGTTTCCGCTGCTGGAACAGGCCGGTGCCCCCGGCGCCTGCGATCTGGTTGAAACCCTGACGCTGGAGCACGATAAACTGGCGCTGTTGTGGCGGCGGCTGCGCGCAGACCTGCAGCAGATCGAACAGGGGGTGGAAACCCTCCTCGACGAAGGACTTAGCCGCCGCTTCATCGCCCTCTATCGCAGTCACCTCGAATTCGAAAACACCCGGCTGCTGCCGCTGGCGCGTCAGGTGCTCGGCCGCTCCGAGATCGAACGGCTGGGCCGTGCGATGGCGGCGCGGCGCGCCCTTCGACAAGCTCAGGGTGAACGGACTTGATTGGGTGTTAGCCGTGGCAATTCGCGTTTTACCCGATGTGCTGATTTCGCAAATCGCCGCTGGCGAGGTGGTCGAACGCCCGGCCGCCGCCCTGAAGGAAATCCTTGAAAACAGCCTCGATGCCGGCGCGACCGATATCCAGATCGAACTGGAGCAAGGCGGCATCAAGCGCATCCGGGTGAGCGACAACGGTGCGGGCGTCCAGCGTGACGAACTGCTGTTGGCACTGACCCGTCACGCGACCAGCAAAATCGCCAGTCTGGCTGATCTGGAACAGGTGGCGAGCCTGGGATTTCGCGGCGAGGCGCTGGCGTCGATTGCCGCCGTCTCGCGGGTGCAGTTCACCAGCCGCAGCGCGGATGCCGATCATGCCTGGCGGGCGCAGGCCGAAGGCGGTCACCTCGACGCGCCCGTGCCGGCGGCGCGCGCAACCGGCACCACGATCGACATCCAGGACCTGTATTTCAATACCCCGGCGCGGCGCAAGTTCCTTAAAACCGAGGGGACCGAATACGCGCATTGCGCCGAAACCGTGCGAAGGGTGGCGCTGGCGAACCCGGGGACGGCGTTTACCCTGACCCACAACGGCCGGGTGCAGCTGCGACTGAACGCAGAACCCGCCGCCGCACGGGTGCGTCAGGTGCTGGGCGAAGCTTTCGAGCACAACACGATTGCGGTCGATGCGGCCGCAGGGGCGTTACGGGTGTCCGGCTGGGTGATCCGTCCCGGGGCTGCAACGGCAAGCCGGGATAGCCAGCATGTATTCGTGAATGGCCGCTATGTGCGCGACAAGCTGATCGTCCATGCCCTGAAGGAAGCCTATCGCGACGTGCTGCATCATCAGCTGAATCCGGCCTATTGTCTGTTCATCAGCCTGCCGCCGGATGGGGTGGACGTCAACGTGCATCCAGCCAAAACCGAGATCCGATTTCGTGACAGCCGCGGGGTGCACCAGTTTCTGTTTCATGCGGTCGAGCGCCTGCTCTCGGCGCCAGCCGCATCCGAGCGCGCCCCGGCAACCGGCAGTGTGCCGGCAGCGGCGACAGCATTCGGCGCCTATGTCCCGTCCCGGCAGGCCTCGATGCCCTTGCAGGTGACCGAGGCGATGGCGTTATATGCGCCGTTGGCGGCGCAGGGGCCAGAAATCAGGAGTCAGGGTTCAGAGGCGGGTGTTGCGCCTTTGGCGCAGCCTTTACCTGTAAGCGGGCAGGGCGATGCGCCACCGCTGGGCTATGCGCTGGCACAGCTGCACGGCGTATATGTGCTGGCGCAGAATGCACAGGGGCTGGTGCTGGTCGACATGCACGCAGCCCATGAGCGCGTCGTCTACGAAAAGCTCAAGACCGCGCTCGATGCGCGCGCCGTGCCGGCGCAAACCCTGCTGATTCCGGTCGCGCTGACAGTCGACGCGCGCGATGTCGCGGAAATCAGTCCGCACTTGGATTCATTGCATGAAATTGGATTTGATCTCTCGATCACCTCGCCGACCTCGGTGGCGGTGCGCTCGGTGCCGTGGTTGCTGAAGGATGCCGATCCGGTGGAACTGACGCGTGCCGTGCTGCACGAGATGGCTGAATTCGGGGTGGCGCGCCTGCTGGCCGAACGTCGCAACGAGCTGCTGGCGACCCTGGCCTGCCATGGCGCGGTGCGCGCCAACCGGCACCTGACGCTGCCCGAAATGAACGCGCTGCTGCGCGAGATGGAGGCCACCGAACGGGCAGGGCAGTGCAATCATGGCCGCCCCACCTGGTTCCAGATCGGTCTCAAGGAAATCGATGCCATGTTCATGCGCGGACGCTGATTTTGCGATCGACCGATTTGTATATAAGCTTGAGCTAATTTGTCAGGTATTAGCGAGACCTTCATGAACGAACGTTCCGAACGCAAGACCATCCCTATCCAGGACATCAACGAGACCAGCAACTGCGCCAGTGCCGAACCGTATGCGCTGATGGTGCTGGGTGATTCCATGATGCCGGAATTCGAGGAGGGTGAAATCATCGTGGTCGAGCCCTCCGGCCTGGTCAAGGATGGCTCCTACGTAGTGGCCTACGTGAACGACGAGTACATCTTCCGTCAAATCGTGAAGCACGCCGACGGCTGGATGCTGAAGCCGCTCAACCCCTTGTACCAGAACATTCCGGTTGCCGATATCGACGTCGCCAAGGGGGTGGTCATCCTGAAAAAGCGGCCGGGCAAGCGCAGCGAGCAAAAAAGTTATATCTGATCCGGCTTGGAAAAATTCTTAAGTCATTGATAGAAAAGACAACTGTTTGCCGGCCCATATATTCAATTAATTGATGAGTGCATTAATTATTTAAATAAATTAGTTGACTAAATAACTCTGGTATATAAAATGGGAGCCCTGTGCAACCCCTTTCCTACAGGAGATAAACCATGAGTGGACTGATCGCTAATTTTCCGACCGACGGTATCGTGACCATCAACCGCGTCATTTTGAAACCCGAATATACAGTGGACGACTTGCAGGAACGGGTGGCGTTTCTGTGCGAGAACGTCAAGACCTATCATTCCGATACCGGCTTTATCGGCGGCTTTGTCGCGCTGAACTCCGGTGCAGTGTCCAACGAAGGCTCGACCATCGGTCAGGCGGTCGAAAGTGCAAACAAGGGCAAGGAAGCGCTGATCGTGACCTTCTGGAACACCTTCGAGAACCACGAGAAATCGCACCGTTCCGACACCTTCCAGCCGCTGTTCCAGAAAGTGCTGGATTTGTGCGAAAACGGCAACGAGGAAATCGCCTACGAAATGCTGTGGTCCGGCAAGGCCTACGGCCCTGCAGAGATCGAGGCGGCCCGCAAAGCCAAGGAGCAGTACGCCCAAGCGGCCTGATCGCGCTCGAGGTGAATCAGGAACGGCGGGGAAACCCGCCGTTTTTTTTTCCCGGCGCGTGTGCGCCAAGCCTTGTTTCCTGTTTGGTCGGGCATTTCTTTCAGCAGCCTGCACGACCGATCCGCTTACGTCCCTTCCATGGCTCGGGCGTACTGCCCCTTGCGGGCCAGACCGTTCAGCTGGCAACGCCTCAACAGTGCCTTTTGCGCGGCGGCAACCTTGCTTTCCTGGCCCTGCCAGGCGGCCAGAACGGGCGCCTGCAATGCACGCCCATATGAAAAGCTGACCTGCCAGGGCTGCGGTCCCATGGCGTTCATGGCATTCAGATGGTCGGTCGCATCCTCGGCGCTTTGCCCGCCCGAGAGGAACACGATCCCCGGCACCGCCGCCGGCACGTAACGCTTCAGGCAACGGATCGTGGCTTCGGCCACTTCCTGCACGCCGGCCTGACGCGCGCATTGCTTGCCGGCAATCACCATGTTCGGCTTCAGCAGCATGCCTTCGAACAGCACCCGGTGGGCATTCAGTTCGGCGAACACCGCTTCCAGCACCTGTGCGGTGACCGCTTCGCAACGCACGATGTCATGGCTACCGTCCATCAGCACCTCCGGCTCCACGATCGGCACCAGCCCGGCCTCCTGGCAGAGCGCGGCGTAACGCGCCAGCCCGTGTGCATTGGCGCGAATCCCGAATGCCGATGGCAGGTCGCGTTCGTCGATCTCGATCACGGCGCGCCATTTGGCGAATTGCGCGCCCAGTTGCCGGTACTCGGCGAGTCTTTCGCGCAAGCCATCGAGCCCTTCGGTCACCTTGTCGCCGGGGTGCAGCGCCAGCGCCTTGGCGCCCTGGTCGACCTTGATGCCGGGGATGATGCCCTGGTCCGACAGCAACCTGGCGAAGGGAATGCCATCACGGGTGCTCTGGCGCAAGGTCTCGTCGAAGAGGATGACGCCGCCGATATGGCTTTCGATTCCGTCTGCGGTGAACAGGATTTCGCGATAGCGCCGGCGGGTTTCTTCGGTGGATTCGACCTTGATCGAATCGAATCGCTTCTTGATCGTCGGGCTGCTTTCGTCAGCCGCCAGCACCCCTTTCTGCTTCGCGACGATGGCGCTGGCCACGGACTTGAGTGTGTCGATGTTCATGAGATATGGACCTCCGGGATGGATAAACCGTGTTGTTGCAGGGCGGCCGCTATGCATGCGTGAGCCCGTGCCTATCTACTTTAATCCCTCTTTGTTACACGTCGCCTCTGGCAGCCATCGGCCTCGCCAAACAAGCTGAGGGATAATCGCTCACCATGCCCGTTCACAGCTTTCCCCCCGCCATTTTTCTGATGGGCCCGACTGCCTCGGGCAAGACCGCGCTGGCGGTCAGTCTGCTCGAACACTTGCCGCTCGAAATCATCAGTGTCGACTCGGCGCTGGTGTATCGCGGCATGGACATCGGCACGGCCAAGCCCGACGCCGCCACGCTGGCGCATGCGCCGCATCATCTGCTGGGTATACGTGACCCCACTGAAACTTATTCGGCGGCTGCGTTTTGCGAGGATGCACAGCGCTTGATGGCCGATATCGTCGCGCGCGGCAAGGTGCCCCTGCTGGTCGGCGGCACCATGCTGTATTTCCGCGCCTTGCTGCATGGGCTGGATGACTTGCCGCGCGCCGATCCGGCCGTGCGGCAAGAACTGGAGTGCGTGGCGGCGGCGCGAGGCTGGCCCGCATTGCATGCCGAGCTGGCGCAGGCCGATCCGGTCACCGCGGCGCGTTTGGCACCGAACGATTCGCAGCGGATTGGCCGCGCGCTGGAAATCTTTCAACTCACCGGAAAGCCCATGTCGGCACTGCTCGACAGGGCTCAGGCCGCGCTGCCGTATCGTGTGCTGCAACTCGCCCTGATCCCATCCGACCGCACCGTGCTGCACCAACGCATCGCCGCGCGCTTCGACGCCATGCTTGCCGAGGGGCTGATCGATGAAGTGAAGTCCCTGCGCCTGACTTACGCGCTGAGTGCCGACCTGCCTGCCATGCGCGCAGTCGGCTATCGCCAGACATGGGCCTATCTCGACGGTGAAATTGACCTGAGTACGCTGCGTGAGCAGGGCATCGCCGCCACCCGCCAGCTCGCCAAACGCCAGCTGACCTGGCTGCGCTCATGGCCCGGTGCGGTCGTGCTGGACTGCCTGGCGGACGATCTGGACGCGCAGGCAAGTGCACTGCTGCAGAAGCACCTGCATTCGGAATAAGCGGGTAAAAACCAAGTTCTCCGCAGGGGACGCAGAGGGCACGGAGGAAAAGCAATGTATGTACGGGAGCGGGTGGAAATCGTGACAGGAAAAGCGTGCGTTCAAGCTCCGCGTCCTCCGCGTCCTCTGCGGTGAAAGTCGTGCTGCTTTAGCCCTAATCCTTGCTCGTCGTCTCGACCCTGGCGCGGGCCTGTCCGCGATGAAAGCGAATGCCGAGAGTGTCGCCCGCAGCGAGCGACGTCGCATCCTGCACGACGGCGCCGTTTTCTCGCTGAACGATGCTGTAACCGCGCGCCAGCACGCCCTCGGGGTTGAGGTGGACGAGGCTGCTGGCGAGACGCGCCAGATTGAGTCGACGCTGGCCGAAGCTGTTTTGAACGGCGCGCTGCGATCGTGTGCCCAGTGCATCGAGCCGCTGCTGTTCGCGTTGAATGACATGACGCGGCGTTACCAGCCGCTGGTTCAACTGCGCAATCCGCAATTGTTCGCGCGTCAGGCGGGTGCGGGAGGCGGCGTGAAGCCGCTGCGCCAGCTGCTTCAGATCGGTCTGCCGACGGCGCAGCTGTTCGGCCGGATGCACCAGCCGCCGGGCCAGGAAATCCAGGCGCTGCATTTCGCTGTGCTGTTTGCGGGCAAGCTGATGCTGAAGCTGGCGGGCCAGCTGTCCCAGCTGCAGCAGCAGTTCCTGACGCACCGGGCTGGCGAGTTCGGCGGCTGCCGTGGGGGTGGGGGCGCGCAGGTCGGCGGCAAAGTCGGCCAGGGTGAAATCGGTTTCATGGCCGACGCCACTCACTACCGGCATCGGGCTGGCGGCAATCGCCCTTGCCACCGCTTCGTCGTTGAACGCCCACAAGTCCTCCAGCGAACCGCCACCGCGGCATACCAGCAGCACGTCGCACTCGGCGCGTGCGCCGGCCAGGCGGATTGCTGCGGCAATCTGCGCGCCGGCGCCGCTGCCCTGCACCGGGGTCGGATACAGGATGACCGGCAAGCCCGGCATGCGGCGCGCCAGCGCGGTGAGCACGTCGTGCAGGGCGGCGGCCTGCGGCGAGGTGACGACGCCGATGCGGCGCGGAAAGCGGGGCAGGGCGCGCTTGTTGAGCGGGTCGAACAGCCCCTCGGCTTCGAGCTTGGCCTTCAGCTTGAGAAAAGCTTCGTACAGGCGTCCGGCGCCGGCGCGACGAATGGATTCTGCGCCCAGCTGGAACTCGCCGCGCGCCTCATACAGCGAGGG
>Ga0326726_10000436_pt1 | contig 39505 bp, 25 predicted proteins | sample MHFenrmetagenome_2_FD_207603 | JGI IMG/M metagenome (GOLD analysis project Ga0326726, IMG submission 207603) | Lab enriched peat soil microbial communities from Michigan Hollow, Ithaca, NY, United States - MHF15MN | ecosystem: Environmental > Terrestrial > Soil > Wetlands > Peat | place: USA... | reverse complement strand
CCGCAGCGTATGCTGGCTCAGACCGGTGCGCGTGGCCGCCTGGTGCACGGTGAACTCCTCCACCGGCACTCGGTCCTCAGTGCAGCATCCCGCTGAACCACCGCCGTCCTTCCAGCTCTCCCCATTCCCCCCTCCTCGACCGCCCTGTGGCCGACCGTCGACGTTTCAACCGGCACGACGATAGGGAACTTGGAGCGCTCCAAGTCAAGAAGGGCGGGAACGCGCGAGGGCGGGAAAGGGTTGAATCCCAGGCTGCAATCGGCCCGTCCAGCCACGGCATCCCCACCCGGAGCGACGTCGATGGGTAGCCTCCCCGATGGGCCCGGGCCGCGTCCCGGCCCCGGAAACCCTTTGACACGGAGGCAGTTCGCCGGGGTTCTGCTCGCCTCGACCGTAGGGGTCGGGTGGGGCAGCACCGGTTCCATCAGGTCCTCCCCTCCGGGGGCGAGGCTGTCTGCCCGTCCAAAGGCCGCGAAAGGGCCCGCGGCCCAGCCCGGACCGCAGCCGCTCTCGCTGGCAGAGGGGAGGGATGGGGTGCTGTACGTCCCCCGGGGCTACCAGCCCGAACAGCCTCTCCCGCTGGTCCTCGCGCTCCACGGAGCCACAGGGTCGAGCAAGGGCCCGGTCCGCAACTTCGGCCCGCTGGCCGACGAGCTGGGTCTCGCTCTCGTGGTTCCGGACTCCCGCGGCCGTACCTGGGATGCCATCCTGCTCGGCGAATTCGGCCCGGACCGCGATTTCATCGACAGCGCCCTGGAGGCCGCCTGGTCCCGGGTGCTGGTTGACCCACGGCGCGTCGGCGTGGCGGGCTTCTCGGACGGCGCCACCTATGCCCTGGCCCTGGGACGGGCCAATGGTGACCTGTTCAGCGGCACGGCGGCGTTTTCGCCCGGGTTCCTTATTCCGGTCGACGCGGTGGGCCGCCCGCCGGTGTTCATCTCTCACGGCACCCACGACAGCATTCTCCCCATCGACGAATGCAGCCGCCGAATCGTGCCGGAGTTACGCCGGCTTGGCTACCCGGTCACGTACCGGGAGTTCGACGGGGATCACACGGTCCCGCGGGATATGGCGGCCCTGGGCCTGGCGGCAGCGGTGCCCCGGCCCTGAGAGTGAGAAGAACTGGGGGGGCCCCGCGTCCTTAGTGCATGTGGGCCCTACCACGGTGGCGGGGCCCGCCTCTTTTCGGCGGAGATACACATGGCCCCCTCGTTCAAACCCAAGGTCACCGCGGCCGAGGCTGCCTCGCCGTTCAACAAGTACGACACGCTGCTCGAGCTCCCCAGCGGGCAGGACCCGAAGCAGAATGCCTGGCTCACGATCCGGCTGAACGTCAAGCTGAATTTCATCGACTCCAGAAACCCCGGCACGAACACCATCCAGGACGGCGGCAAGCTGTACGCCAAGGACGGGGACGACTACCTCTATCCCCTGATCAACTGGGGTGATTTCTACCGGGACAAGTTCATCAAGCAGTTCAAGGCCCACGCCGAGAAGGTGTGGAACTGGCAGTTCCTGCTGGTGACCCCGCGGGACTACGCCGGGCTCGACATCGATGGGCCGAAGCAGCTGATCCGGCCCAACGTGCTGTGCCTGTTCCGCCTCTGCCTGGTGGACACTGGCGCGGCCCACACGATTGAGGTCGTGAACCCGAGCTTCAACACGGCTCAGGTCAAGAACTCGGACCCCGCCAAGCCGGTCAAGCAGCTGAGAACGTTCACCGCGGGGACGTTCCGCTCGGATTCGACCCAGTATGATGATTCGGATCTCTTCCGCCCGTACATGTACGACGCGCACGAGAAGATCTGGCATGACACGATCGGCCACGAGATTGGCCACGCCATCGGCCAGGCCCACATCCTCGGGTTGAAGGGCGACGCGACCTGCGGGATCGGGACCGATACCGGCAACGACGCCCGCTGCTATGGCACCGGGGAGAACGCCAAGAACATCATGGGCAAGGGCGACCGGATCTGGCTGGAAAACGCGGTCTCGTGGACCGAGCGGATCGGACTGCACACCAGTACGCCCAAGGCGAAGTGGGCGCCCACGGGCGTGATGCACACAGCGCCGCGGGTCCTGCCCAAATCGGCGATCAAGCCGGGGATCGCGCCGGTGTTCTAGCCGCGGCGAACCCGGACAAGCCAGCAAACCGGAGCCTCGGGGGCCCCTGGACGACTGGGGGGCGCCCGGGTGGCTCTGAAGGAGGATTCAGGTTTCCGTCATCCTCTCCTCGGGCAGGTGGCACTACCATGGTGCCGCTAGCCCCTTGGAGGGCCCATGCTGGAACTGCTGCCGGCCTCACGTCCCCATGGACAAGCCAAGCCTGTCGCCGTCCTGGCTGCTTCGTTGTTCCATGCGTCAGCGCTTGGCCTCTGCCTGATTACCACTGGCGTGACGGTGAAGGCCGTCTCCCGGGCGGTAGATGACACAACTCTTATCTTCTTGCCGCGCCTCGGTCCGCCGGCCGTGGCCCAGCCGCCGCATCACGCCGGCCGCCCAGGTGGCGGCGGGGGGGGCGAGGGCAACTCGGTGGTGTTGTCGGCCAACCCGCCACCCCGGGGCTTCCAGACGGTAGGCATCGTATCGTCGGTACCAACCGAGCTGCCGGGCATCGATCCCGGTCAACGAATCCTCGATCCCCGGGACTTCACCGGTCGCGGCGTCGAGGGTGGAACCGGCTGGGGGGTGGTGGGTGGCACCGGATCGGCGGACCAGCCCATACCCGATGGAGAGGCGGCGGAAGGATTATACGCGGCGGAGCTGGATGACGCCCGGTTCTCGGCGGCGGAACTCATCGTCCAGCCCCGATTCACCTACCCCCGGCTGTTGCTGGAGGCGGGGATCTCGGGTCGGGTGACGCTGCAGTTCATCGTCGATACGCTGGGTCTGGTGGAACCGACATCGGTCCAGGTCATGTCGACCACCCATGAGGCCTTCGCCGGAGCCGCTCGCGAGGGCATCCTCGAGGCCCGCTTCGCGCCGGCGCGCTACGGCGGCCACACGGTCCGACAACTGAGTCGCATGCCCGTGAGCTTCAAGAACCAGAGCCAGCCGACCAGCTGAAGGAGGCCGGTGCTCTGAGGCGGGGTCCCGCAGTTGGGCAGCCCTCTGCGGGCCCCGCACTTGCTTTCAGGCTGGCCTCGCCGCGCGGGAGAGGTCCACGGAGCCAGTGGGGGGAGCATGAGCCGCATCCCGAGTGTGGTGCTGATCGCCCTTCTCGCCGCGGTGGGCGCCCCGCTGGCTGGGCAGGCTGCCCCGTTGCGGCTCCGGATGCAGGCAGTCCGCGATCCGATGATGAACAACGAAGAGGCCTTCCATCTGCTCGTTCCGCAGGACTGGAGAGTGGAGGGCGGCATCGTCTGGCGTTCCGAGCTCGCCAACCTGGCCTACCTCCAATTGCGATTGAGCGATCCCCGCGGGGCGGGCGCCCTCGAATTCTTCCCCACTCTGCCCTACACCTGGAGCCAGCAGGGCTACTTCGGGTTCCCGCCCGGGAGCCTCTACCTGGGCTCGTATGTGGTGGCGCCGCTCGATCCCGACAACTTCGTCCGCCGGGTCCTGTTACCACAGATCCGCGGTGGAGTGGCACCGACGGTCATCCGTACCGACCCGCTGCCCGAGCTGGCTCAGCTGGTGGCACCGACGGTGCAGGAGGCGGGCGCGATAAAACAGGTGGCCGCTGCCCGGACCCGGATCGAGTATCGGGAGGGGGCGAGGACGATCGAGGAGGACATCTACAGCGTGATCGTCTACGCTCAAGTCCCGATGACGCCGGGCGTCGTCTTCTGGGGACCGGAGCGGTTGTTCGGCTTCCGCGCCGAAAAGGGCCAGCTCGATCGTCAGGCGCCGCTGCTGCAGACGGTCTTCGCGTCGGCCAGGGTCAACCGGGGTTGGTTCGGGCGCCTGTTGCAGGTGCGGGAGGCCTGGATCCAGAATCAGATGCAGGCCATCCGGAATGCCGGCGAGCTCAGCCGCTACATTGCCCGAACCTCGAACGAAATCAGCGACATGCAGCAGCAGGTCTGGGAAAACCGGCGGGCGTCGGAGGACCGGACCGCCGAGGCGTTCAGCCGGTACATTCGCGGAGTCGAGACCTACCGCGACCCCTATGCGGGGCGCGAGATCGAGCTCCCGACCGGATACGCCAACGTATGGGCCTCGCGGGATGGCGATTACATCCTGGCAAACGATCCCAACTTCAATCCCAACGTCAGCGCCAGCGGGAGCTGGCAGCGGGTTGACCCCACCCACCATTGAAGTCCGGTGGTGGTTCAGGCGCCGGCAAAGAGCCGGAGAGCAACCGGCCGCGGTGCCGCAACCGCCGCCTCGATGACCAACCGGACCCGGCGCAGCGTGACCGGGCTGAAACGATCCAGCTTGCGGCAGCCGATGGTCGTCCCCTGCGCGAGCAGCTGCCAGTCACCCCCGTCCGAACCCTCCAGCCGGTAGCGCGCGATCACCTGCCCGAACTCGATCTGCTCCCGCAAGTCGGCGATTGCCACTGTCACGCTGCGCCCCAGGTCGACCTCCGCCAGTGCGGTAGTCGCCCCCGTTGGCCGCCAGTCGATCAGGCGGCCGCCGGCCAGATCCTCCTCGAACAGCGCGGCCAGCGCCGTCCGCATAGCCTGGAGCCGGGCGGCGTCGGTCTGGTGCAGCAGTCCGTCGCGCGTGGGGGGAACGTTGAGCAGCAGCTTGGAATTGCGGCCCACCGACGTGAAATACAGCCGCACCAGCTCGTCCACGGTCCGCACCCGGTCGTCCTCCGCGGGATGGTAGAACCAGCCTGGACGAATCGAGGTATCCGTTTCGCCCGGGCGCCAGACACTGCCGGCCGGGTCACCGTGCAGCAGCGCCTCGGTCACCCCTGCACCGGCTGCGCCAGGATAAGGCACGGCCATGGGATTCACGGTTGCCCAGTTGGGGTCACCCGCCTCCCCGTGCTCGTTGCCGATCCAGCGCACATCAGGCCCGGCATCGGAGAAGATCACCGCCTCTGGCTGCAGCCGATGCACCAGGTCAAAGAACCGGGGCCAGTCATAGACCTGCTTCCGCCCATTGGGACCCTCTCCGTTCGCCCCGTCAAACCACACCTCGTGAATGGGGCCGTAACGGGTGAGCAACTCGGTCAGCTGATCAACATAGAACTCGTTGTAGCTCGGAGAGTCGCCATAGGCCGGCGCGTTGCGATCCCAGGGTGAACAGTACAGTCCGGCCCGCAATCCCTCGGCCCGGCAGGCCTCGACGAACTCGCGGACCAGGTCCCCCTTGCCACCGCGCCACGCACTCCGGGCCACCGAGTGTTCAGTCGTAGCGGTGGGCCAGAGGCAGAACCCGTCATGGTGCTTGGCGGTGAGGATCATTGCCCGGAAGCCGGCGACCCGGGCGGTGCGCGACCACTGTCTGGCGTCGAGCGCCGCAGGAGCGAAGTCCGCGGGGTCCTCGGCGCCGTCACCCCACTCGCGGTCGCTGAAGGTGTTGATACCGAAGTGAAGGAAGAGGGCCAGCTCGTCCCGTTGCCAGGCCAGCTGCGATGGAGATGGAGTGGGCCGCCCGGACCGCGGACTCTCCGGCGGAGCGAGCGGCAGCCGGCGGAGCGCCATCGCCCCGGCAGCGGCGGCGATGAAGTCGCGCCGGGAGAACGAAGCGGGGGGTGCGGTGAGAGAATCGCGATGCGTCGGCAGACAAGCTCCTGGTGGACAGGCGAAGAGTGGATCGCGAGAAGTCGGCGTCGCGAGCATCAGTCCCGCGTTCTTGGGGTTATTCCTGCGGGCGCTCCACCAGCGATCTTCTTTGAAGGGGGGGCCCCCCGGCCCTTCGGCCCCCCGGCCCTTCGGCCCCCCAGCCCTTCGGCGCTCGGCCCTTCGGGGCCCCACCCCCCGGTCCCGGCCCCAGCCGCCCGCGGCCGATCCAACCTCCTCCTCCGCACCAATCACTCGACCCGCAGCATTCCACGAAGACGAATGTCACGCGAGGACGCCCCGACCGCCACCCGGAACGATCCCGGCTCAACCACCCACTGAAGCCGCTGGTCCAGCATTCTCAGCTCCCCGGTCGACAGGGAGAACACCACCTCCTGTTCCTCCCCGGGCTCGAGATGTACCCGGCGGAAGCCCCGGAGCTCGAGCACCGGCCGGGCGACTGTGGCCAACAGATCCCGCAGGTACAGTTGCACCACCTCGTCGCCGGCCCGCCGCCCGGTGTTCTTGACTCGGCAGCGCACCAGCGCGGTCCCGCGCGGATCGATGCTGCCGGGCTCGATGCTGAGTGCGGCGTACTCGAATGTCGTATAGCTGAGTCCGAACCCAAATGGAAAGAGGGGCTGACCCGTCAGGTCGACATAGTCATCCCCTCGTCCGGTCGGCTTGTGGTTGTAGTACAGCGGTAATTGTCCTTCCGCGATCGGAAAGGTGATCGGGAGCCGGCCCGCAGGGTCATTGTCGCCGAACAGCGTTTCCGCTACCGCCGTTCCTCCTGCCTCACCCGGGTACCAGACATCGATCACTCCGTCGACCTGATCCAGCCACTCGGACATGGTGATCGCGCTCCCGCCCACCAGCACCACGACCACCGGGGTTCCGGTCCCGGCCACCCGCCGGATCAGCTCCGCCTGATGTCCAGGCAATCCGACCCGGGCACGATCGCGAAATTCTCCCTCGTCGATCCCGGCGACCACGACCGCCACCTGGCTGCGCCGGGTGAGGGCCACGGCGGTGTCGATGCTGGCCCGCCAGCTCTTCGTGATGCCGGCGTCCCACACCAGACGCACCCTTCCATTGCCGGTCGTCTCGAAGAATTCCAGACGGATGGCGTGGGTGCTGCCCGGGCGAAGGGCGACAGCAGCGAGGCGGGCACCGGCGGTACGCTTGGTCCAGTTGTCGATCAGCAGGCGCCCATCGAGGTACAGGCGATACCCGTCATTGCCCTCGACCCCGATCCGGGTGACGCCCGAACCCGGTACCGTCACAGTGCCGGTCCAGCGTATCGAGTACCAGTCGAGCGGAACGCCCGGACCGGCCGGAGTGAAAGTCCAGGCAAAGTCGATCTGGGGGTCGACCCGTATCAGGACCGGCGCTCCAGCCAGTCCAGGCTGATCGAAGTATTCGCCCCGGAGCCCGGCGCGCTTGCCTCCCTCCTCGATGATGCTGAGCGCCGAGCCGGGCACGGCGAGATACTCCGGTGCCTGCCGACCGGGCCCAGGGGCATAAGCCACCCGGCCGGCACCGAGCCGGTGGCGGATGCCGTCGAGGATCGTGACCAGTCGGTTGCCCGGCCCGCTGTATCCGCCGAGCCGGCCTTCCGCCGCGTCGCCGCCGATCACCGCCACCGAACGGAGCGCACCGCTCAAGGGAAGAATTCCGTTGTCGTTCTTGAGCAGCACCATGGAGGCGCGTGCGGCTTGAAGCGCCAGCGCGCGATGATCTGGGTGGCCGTTCCAATAGGCCGCGCTGTCCGGATCGACGTAGGGTGAGTCGAACAGGCCCAGCGCGAACTTGACCCGGAGAACCCGGCTGACCGCCCGGTCGACGATCGAGTCTGCGATCAGCCCCCGCTGGAATGCGTCCCAGTAGGGACGGTGCTGCTCCCAGGACGACTGGAAGATCACGTCCAGACCCGCCTCCATCGCGTGTTCGGCCGCCGCCGCGGTGCCGGGCTCGGTGAGGTGAAGCACCGTGGCGCCGCCGGTGGCCGCCGCGTCGGAGATGACGAAGCCACCGAACCCCCAGGCTCGCTTGAGCCGGTCGGTCAGCAGCCAGGAATTCTGCGTCGCCGGCCGTCCGTCGACCGAGTTGTAGGCGGTCATGACCGAGCGCGCACCGGCGGCCAGCGCCGCCCGAAAGGGGGGAAAGAAGTACTCCTCCAGCCGGCGTTCGCTGACCTCGATGGGATAGCTGTCCCTGCCACCCTCTCCCACATTGGCGACGAAGTGCTTGGGCGTGGTTACCACTCCGGCCCGTTCCATGGTCCCCACGTAGGCGCGGGCCATCAGACCGGCGAGATACGGATCCTCGCCGTAGGTCTCCTCCACCCTGCCCCAGCGGACATCACTCGCGAGGTTGACCACCGGAGACAGCACCTGCCGTATGCCCCGGCTCCGCGTCTCCTGGGCGATGGCGCCGGCGACCCGGGCGACGAGACCGGTGTCCCATGTCGCCGCAAGCGCGATGGCCTGAGGGAACGCCGTCCCCCCAGCCCGCGGCAATCCATGCAGCGCTTCTTCGAATGGAATGATCGGAATGCCCAGCCGGGTGCGTTCCGTGAAGTAACGCTGAATGGCGTTGATCCGCTCGGCGTGTGCGCGGGCGGCCGCGGGACCATCGGCCGCTCCCGCCGGAGCTACCTGCAGCCCGAACACGCCGCTGGAATAGTCGTGTGCCGGGTCATCCAGGCTGCCGGGGATCATGAACAGCTGCCAGAATTTCTCCGCGGGAGACATCCGCGCCAGCAGATCGCTGACCCGGTCGGCTATCGCGCGGGTCGAGTCGCGGTAGGGAAACGCGGCGCTACCCTGCGCCGGGGCGGCTCGGGGAGCGGAGAGCAGAACGAGACTCAAGGCGAAGACCGGGAGGATCCGGGCGCGCATCGATACGACCATCGGTGGCAGACTCACGTCCACGGGTGACGGAGGAGCCTCTATCTTATCACCCCGCCATGACTATCGGGTGGTCATGGCGGAGAGCGGTGGGACGGGGTTACGTCGGGATATACAGGAAGTTGGTGGTGACATCGGCGAACCGCCCGATGTCGAGCAGCGTGCTCAGCCAGTCCTCGGCCACCCACATCCTGGTGCCGACGTTCATCGGTTCAGGGTCATGGATGTAAAGCTGCTTGTCGGCGACACCGACGATGACGAAGACATGGCCATAGGACTGCGTGGGCGTCACTTTGTAGCCCGCGGCCCAAATGGGGCCGTAGTTGGCGAGCCAGCTGCCGATCAGATCGAGGGTCGGTGACTGGCCCGGCACCGAAGTCAGCCCCATGGTCTTGGCATAGCGGATGAAGTCCGCGAAGGGCAGGCCGTTGTTGCCCTTGTAGATGGCGACCGTGCTCGGAATCTCACTGGGGTCGGGCACAGCCATTTCGGTTGACCGGGTCTTCTCCCGCCGCCACTGGACCAGCATCTGGGTGCTGGCGTACCAGCACGCCATGCCTTTGTCCTGTGGGATCAGGGGCACATTGGGGACGACGTAGGCGGGGGTGCCCATGGACCAACGCTCCTTGCTTCAGGGTTTGACGACCCTCACGCCTCGACGGCGAGGGAATCCTCGGGGACCAACACTCCTCGGCGGCGCATCGGTTGTACGGGCGATGCGGCTGGCCGCCGCGGCACCTGTCTCTGGCTTCCCCGTGCCACGATATGTCACGCAAGGAAGGTACGCAGCGAGTCGGCCGATCCTCTCACCGGCCGGAGAGGGACGGAAGCGGTACCGGCAGCTCGAACGGTTACGGGGGGGGGAGGTGCTCGTGCCGGAGCCAGGGAGACCGTGCTGCGCCTGGGTCGCGATCACCGCCCCGGCGCGGGCAGCCAGCGGAGCCGTGAGCGCCTGGAGGGATCCAGCACGATCAGTTCCGGCGAGCCTCGAAGCAGGCCAGTCGCAACGAGCGCGCGGGAGGACTGCTCGGCCACGGATCTGAAGCCCCGATCGAGCATGGCATCGTCACGGAGAATCCCCAGCCATACCAGGTACGGTCCGTCGGTCCGCACCGGCAGCTGCGGGTAGTTGTTGGTCACGTCGAGGGTCACCAGTACACCGGCCTCCCGGGCGCCGGCGGCGCGGTAGCGGGCAAAGGCCTTCTCCGCTTCCGGCAGCAGCGCGTCGACTCCGTTCTGGGTCACCGCGAAGACCTGGGCGACGACCACCCCGCGGGCCCCGCCCGCCTCGGTGACCGGATCCACGGCCGGCAGGACGGTAACCGCCCGTTCGGGGCTCAGCGCCCTGAGCAGCAGGACGTTGTCCGAATCCACGATCAGGTCATTCAGTGTCTGCTTGTGTTCCTTCCAAAGTGGGCCGTAGTAGAAGGCGGCATTCACCGTCGCGCGGGCATCGAGGGTATGGAAGCCCCGGATCCAGGTGAACCCGGCCGGATGGTCCCGCTCGAAGAAGGCGCCGGCGGCGATCGCGCCGAGCTGCTCGAACGCCTCCGGGAAATAACTCTCGAAGTACTGGGCAAAGTGCTCCCGCTCTCCATCGCGGATGGTATACCGCCGGAACTCCACTACCGGGAAATCCCCCAGCGCGGCCACACCCGGAGTCCCGGCTGCAGGTAGCCCGCTCTGCGCCTGCGCCATTCCCCCGAATCCGGCGAGCCAGGCGAGCCCGGGGAGCAATCGCCGCGCGACACGCCCGCCACTCCTCTCGCCCCTCATCGGCCGGCCGGAGTGAACGTCATGATCCAGTTGGTCTCCCAGGACCTCCCGCCATCGCCCGAGAAGGCCTGCTCCCAGCGTGGCGATCCCTGATAGTTCTTGAGCCAGCGGAACCGGCAGAGCACCTTGCGGCCGTCCACCTGCTCGTCCCCGAAGAAGACGCCCTCGTCGCCCTCGAAACTCCCGACCATGGGAGACAGCTCCCCGGGGCGCACGTTGTCCGCCCAGTAAATGGACCACTTGCCGGTGGCAGGGTTGAACAGCCTCAGGGTGATGCCTTCAAGCGCCTTCCCGTCCCGGATGGCCGAGTAGCGATCGAGGTTACCGAGCCCGTTCAACAACGGCTCGACCTGGGAGCGAGCGTCGAAGTCGACCCATTCGGCGGAACCCCGGAGCCGCCCCTTGAGGTAGTGATTGTGGATCCTCCACGAACCGATGAGAAAATCGAAATCACCGACGGTGCCCGGCAGAGTGGCAGCGTGTGTCATGGCGAGTTGGCTTCTGAGCAGGGTGAGGAGGACGGCCGCTCCAAGGAGCTCGACACCCCGGCGACCGAAGCGGCCGGGCGCGTGGGACGGCGATCCCGCGGATGCGACTTTCCGGAACGACATGCCTGTCTCGATGCACGGGGTCAGACCCAGAGGTACCGCAGCGCACGGGGCCGCGGGTGGGGAGGCACTCCCCGTGGCAGGCCCAAGCTATAGATTGGAGTGGTCAGTGCCAATGACCACTTTGCATCGGTATGGCATTACCACTTCCACGGGCCTATGAAACGGGTCGGCGCCGGCTTCCTCCCCCTAATCGCGATCGACCGGACCAGCTCTCCTCCGCTCTACCGACAGCTCTATCACTGGTTCCGCCAGGCGATCGTGAGCGGCCAGCTGCGGCCAGGACAGCGGATCCCCTCCACCCGGGCGCTGGCCGCGGAACTCCGCATCTCCCGCTTGCCGGTGCTCAACGCCTTTGCACAGCTGCATGCGGAGGGATTCCTGGAGACCCGGGTTGGATCGGGGACCATGGTGTCGCCCGACGTTCCTGGGCATGCCCGGGGGCCGGGGGCCTCGGGCCGGCTGGTGTCTCCGCAGGGCGGGACCTCCGGGACCTCTGTCGCTCCGGCAGTCGCGCCGCCGCCTTCATGGTCCAGCACTCTCGGTCCCTTCCGCGTGAGCCTGCCGGCCCTCGAGCACTTCCCGATGCGTATCTGGTCCCGTCTCGTCGCCCGGCACGCGCGCAACCCGCGCCGCGAGAGCCTAGCCTACGGCGACCCGATGGGGTACCTGCCGTTCCGCCAAGCCATCGCGGAGTATCTCGGCGCCGCCCGCGGAGTACGCTGCGATGTGGCACAGGTGATGGTGGTGGCGGGATCCCAGCAGGGACTGCAGCTCGCCGCGCGGGTCCTGCTCGCGTCCGGTGACCGGGTGTGGATGGAGGAGCCGGGTTACCCCGGGGCGCACCAGGCGCTGACGGCTGCCGGGGCGCGTATCACCCCGGTTCCGGTGGATCAGGACGGATTGAAGGTCGAAGACGGAATCCGCCTCGCGCGCGATGCCCGCGCGGTCTATGTCACCCCCTCCCATCAGTATCCGCTGGGCGCGACGATGGGCGCCGCGCGCCGGCTGGAGCTGTTGCAGTGGGCGGCCGGTGCTGGCGCCTGGATCGTCGAGGACGACTACGACAGCGAATACCGCTTCGGTGCGCGACCAGTGGCGGCGCTTCAGGGTCTGGATGCGCATGGCCGGGTCATCTACGCCGGGACACTGAGCAAGGTACTTTTTCCCGCGCTGAGGATCGGTTATCTGGTTCTCCCAATCGGGCTGGTGCCCGCTTTCGCCGCCGCCCGGGAGGCGGCCGACATCTTCTCGGCCACCCTCTACCAGGCGGCGCTCACCGACTTCCTGCGTGAGGGGCACTTCGCCAGGCACCTGCGCCGGATGCGGGCGTTGTATCTCGAGCGGCGTGAGGCGCTCGCCGCCGCGCTGGCGAGACACCTGGGCGGCGAGCTCGAGATCGTCGGATCGGAGGCCGGCATGCATCTTACCGCGCTGCTCGAGGCGGGCGTCGATGACCGGGCCGTCTCCGAGCAGGGCGCCCGCCACGGCCTCTCGCTGATGCCGCTGTCCCTGTGTCACCTGCATCCGGCGGTGCGAGGCGGCCTCATTCTCGGCTATGGCGGTTCCAGCCCGAGCCAGACCGAGGAGGGAATTCGGCGGCTCAAGCTGAGTCTGCAGGAAGTCGGTCGACACGCGGCCCGTGCCCGCCGGCCATCACCCAGGTAACCCCGCGAGTGAGTCCATGAGCACCCCTCCGTTCCCCGACTCCCCTGGCCAGGTCTACCTGGACGACCTGCGTCTCGGCGAACGCTTCGTCAGCCGGACGCATCAGGTCACCGCCTCGGCCATCACCGCCTTCGCCCGCGAGTTCGATCCGCAGCCGTTTCACCTCGATCCGGCCCTGGCCCGGAGCAGCGTCTTTCAGGGGCTGGTTGCCAGCGGCTGGCATACCGCGTCGATCAGCATGCGTCTGCTGGTCGAGAATGGCCCGCCGTTCGCGGGCGGACTGATCGGAATCACGGCTGAGCTCTCCTGGCCCCGGCCCACCAGGCCGGGCGACACGCTGCAGGTCCACGGCGAGATTGTGGCCATCACCCCTTCGCGCTCCCGGCCGGACCGTGGCACGATCACGATCAGGACGGAGACCAGGAACCAGCACGACGAGGTGGTGCAGACCTTCGTGGGGAAGGTGATGGTGCCGAGACGGCCGGAGCCCTGAGGCGGAAGGGGAAGGTGTAGATTCTCAGCGCCGGCAGGGTAGCGGGACAGGAGGTCCGATTCCGGGCAAACCACCGGCGTAATCCGCGGGGAGAGTGCATGGCCACGGCCAGTTTGCTCGATCAGGGCCGAGACGCGTTTGCGCGAAAGGCATGGGGCGAGGCGTACGCCCAGCTGCAGTCCGCCGGGCGGGAGGCGCCGCTTCCGCCCGAGGACCTCGAGCGACTGGCAATGGCGGCGCATCTGCTCGGTCGCGACGGCGAGAGCGGCGACCTCCTTGCCCAGGCGCACAACGAGTTCCTCAAGCGGGGTGAGATCGAACGGGCCGCCCGGGTCGCGATCTGGCTCTCGTTCAGTCTGCAGACCAAGGGAGAGCTGGCTCAGGGCGGCGGATGGATCGCCCGGGCCCGCCGGCTGCTCGAGGATGCCCCACGCGACTGCGTGGAGCATGGCTATCTGCTGGTCCCGGACGCTCTCAGGCACTTCTTCCAGGGGGATCCGGCAACGGCGCGCGCCATCTTCGCCGAAGCGGTGAAGATCGGGGAGCGGTTCGGTGAGCGCGACCTGATCGCGATGGGCAGGCATGGGCAGGGCCGGGCACTCATCCGGATGGGAAAGACGGCTGAGGGCGTGGCGCTGCTCGACGAGGTGATGGTCGCCATCACCACCGGGGAGGTCTCCGCCATCATCGCGGGAGATACCTACTGCAGTGTGATCGAGGCTTGCCACGAGATCTACGACCTGCGCCGGGCGCAGGAGTGGACCACCGCTCTCAACCGCTGGTGCGACGCGCAGCCGGACATGGTGCCGTACCGCGGCAGCTGTCTGGTCCGGCGGGCCGAGATCCTGCAGTTGCATGGTGAGTGGCCGGACGCGATAGAAGAGGCGCGGCTGGCCTGTGACCGGCTGGCGGAGCCCCCGGGGCAGCGCGCGATCGGATCGGCCTATTACCAGCTGGGGGAGCTGCACCGGCTGCGCGGCGAGTTTGACCATGCGGAGGAGGCCTACCGCGAGGCCGGTCAGCGCGGCCGGAAGCCTGAGCCCGGGTTGGCCCAGCTCAGGCTGATCCAGGGCCGGGTGGATGTCGCGAGCCGGGCGATCCGTCGCGCGGTGGACGAAGCTCCGGACCGCCGCACCCGGTCGCGGTTACTGCCGGCCTACGTCGAGATCACGCTGGCCGAGAAGGATGTCGCGGCGGCGAAGGCGGCCGCCCTCGAGCTGGCCGGGATCGCCGGCGACCTCAATTCCCCCTACCTACATGCGGCATCGTTCCATGCCACCGGCGCGGTGGCGCTCGCCGAGGGCGATTGTCGCGCGGCCCTGAGCGCGCTGCGCCGGGCCGCGAATGGCTGGCGCGAGCTCGGCGCGCCATATGAGGCCGCACGGGCCGGAGCGCTGATCGGAGTCGCCTGTCGGGAACTGGGTGATCTGGACGCCGCCGAGATGGAGCTGGAGGCCGCCTGCCGCTGTTTCCAGCAGCTCGGGGCCCTGCCCGACCTGGCCCGTCTGAGGAACGTCTCTCCGAAGCCTGTGTCCGGAGCCTCGGGTGGTCTCACAGCCCGCGAGGTGGAGGTGCTCACTCTGGTGGCCACCGGCAGGACGAACCGGGCGATCTCCGCCTCGCTCGGCATCAGCGAGAAGACCGTGGCGCGCCACGTGAGCAACATCTTCACCAAACTGGGGCTCTCCAGCCGGGCCGCGGCAACGGCCTACGCCTACCAGCAGCAGCTCGTCAGACCGCATACATAGAATTACCCACGTCATGGCGGCCAGCAGACTGCCTACTTCGCCCGATGCGGGCGGCACCCCCGCCGCCTATCATCTCCTTCACAATCGTGGGGAGCATTCACCGGTAACGGGGACGGAACACCATGCGTGAGGCGGAGCGGGTGCAGGTCGTGGTGGTCGGAGGAGGACAGGCGGGTCTGACGGTAGGATACTACCTCGCCCGGCGAGGTCTGCCGTTCGTAATCCTCGATGCCAGCCCGCGGATCGGCGACTCCTGGCGAAACCGCTGGGATTCGCTCCGGCTCTTCAGCCCGGCCCGATACGATGGACTCCCCGGAATGCCGTTTCCCGCGGGAGTACGCAGCTGGCCCACCAAGGACGAGATGGGGGACTATCTCGAGTCTTACGCGGCGCGCTTTGCCCTTCCGGTCAGGTCAGGAGTGGAAGTGACCCGGCTGTCGAAGCGCGGGAGCAGCTTCCTGGTGGAGGCCGGCGACCGGAGCTTCATGGCGGACCAGGTCGTGCTGGCGATGAGCGGTTATCAGCGGCCGCGGGTACCGGCGTTCGCGAAGGACCTGGATCCCACGATCGTCCAGCTGCATTCGAGCGGGTACCGCAATCCCGTGCAGCTCGACGCCGGCAGCGTTCTGGTGGTAGGCGCGGGAAACTCGGGAGCCGAAATCGCGGTCGAGCTGGTCCGGCATCAGCCCACCTTCGTGGCGGGGAAGGAACCCGGCCATGTTCCCTTCCGGATCGAAAGCGTCGCGGGCCGCTTCCTCCTGGTCCACCTGATTCGGTTCCTGGGTCATCATGTGCTGACGGTGGATACCCCAATGGGCCGGAAGATGCGCCGGGCCCGTCTCCACGGGGGAACTCCTCTCATCCGGGTCAAGCCCAAGGACATGGTCGCGCTCGGCATCCAGCGGGTGCCGCGAGTCATCGGTGTTCGGAACGGGCTCCCGGAGCTGGAAGATGGGCGCGTGATGGAAGTCCGGAATGTCATCTGGTGCACCGGGTTTCAGCCGGCCCATTCGTGGATCGAGCTCCCCATCTTCGACCGAGCCGGCGATCCGCTGCACAACCGCGGGATCGTAGCGCGCCAGCCGGGCCTGTACTTCGTCGGGCTGCACTTCCTGTATAGCATGACCTCTGGGCTCATCAACGGAGTCGCCCGGGACGCCGAGTGGGTGGTGAATGCCCTCGCGGCCCGCGCGAGCGCGGAGACACCCGACTCACCGAGGAGCAAGGAACGAAAGGGGGAGCTGGCCTCCACGGCCTGATGGAATCGAGGACTCGGCGAGGAGTAGCTGGCCAAGCACCACTGAGTCGAGTGGCTCCGGGAACAGCTTCAACGCAGAGGCGCAGAGAACGCAGAGGTCGCAGAGGAGCAGGAGCGCCGGACACCTCTGCCGCCAGTGGCAGAACAGGGCGATCTCGCGTGCTGGTACCAGTGATTGTGCTGCTGTTCTCTGCGACCTCTGCGTTCTCTGCGACCGAGCGCCTCTAGGAGCGCGAAGCGCGACTCGGCGCGAGGAAGTCCTTTAGGGCGTCTCTGCGTTGAAAAGCAGCATACCCAACTCAGGGAGTGCGCCGGCTACTCGGCTCGTAGCGTGCTGACAGGATCCACCCGGGCCGCCCGCCACGCGGGAACAGTGCACGCGAGGGCCGCGACCACGCCGAGCAGGGCGATCACCCCGAGGTAGGTGGCCGGGTCGAGGCGGGAAGTGTCGAACAGCAGCGTCACGATGAGCCGGCTGGCCACCGCGGCGCCGGCTGGGACGATGTGGTGCGCAGTAGCACCTTCCCGGTCGTCCGCCGCCCTTCCAGCGCCCGATGCGCCTCCGCCGCCTCCGCCAGCGGGAATTCGGCCCCCACACGCACGGTCAACTCACCCGCGCCGATCCAGGTGAACAGGTCACCGGCGCGGCGGAGCAGTTCCTCCCGGGTCGCCACGTAGTGGGCCAGTGTCGGCCGGGTGAGATAGAGCGAGCCTTTCTGATTGAGAAGCTGGGGATCGAACGGCGCGACGGGGCCGCTCGACTGCCCGAACAACACCATCATTCCCCGGGGCGCCAGCAGGTCGAGGCCCGGGAGGAAGGTGGTCTTCCCCACCGAGTCATAGATCACCTGCACCCCCCGGCCGCCCGTGATCCGCCGCACCTCGGCGGCGAAATCATCCCGGGTATAGACAATCACCTCGTTCGCGCCGGCCGCGCGGGCGAGCTCGGCTTTCTGATCCGAGCCCGCCGTGCCGATGACAGAGGCCCCGCGGCGCCGGGCGATCTGCACCAGCAGGAGCCCGGTCCCGCCCGCCGCCGCGTGCACCAGGCAGCGGTCTCCCTCGCGCAGGGGATAGGTAGAGGTCGCGAGGTAGTGCGCGGTCATCCCCTGGAGAATCACCGCGGCACCCTGCACCGCGGTCACCTGCGCGGGCAGGGGGACAAGCCTGGTGGCCAGCACCACCGCGTACTCCGCGTACGCGCCCGGGACCATGGCCCATGCGACCCGATCACCCGCCCGCACCTCGGTCACGCCGGCGCCGAGAGTGACCACGGTGCCCGCGCCCTCTTCGCCGAGCGTGGCCGGGAGCGAGAGCTTGTAGAGCCCGGTGCGTTTGTAGACGTCGATGAAGTTGAGGCCCGCCGCCTCCACCCGGACCAGGACCTCGCCTGCCCCGGGCTGGGGAACGGGGATGCGCTCGACGACCAGCGCGTCCGGTCCGCCGGTGGCGTGGAGTCGGACGGCCTGCATGGTCTCCGGGGTGGGACTCATGCCAGAATCCTTCGTCGGCTGCCGGAAAGTCGAGTCGGACCGCGCTATGGCCGCACGATCCGGCTCATGTAGGCGTCCCCGTGGTAGTTGCTCTCCAGGACGGCGACGCGCTTGAGGTCTCGCGAGACGCTGACAGCCGCGTTTGGTCGCGGCACCGAGCCAATGCGCTCGACCCGGCCGGGGCCGCGGACGCGGTAGAACACGGCCGACTCTGGGGTGTCGCGCGGGGCGAAGAGGATCGAACCATCGTCGAGGATCGCCGCAAAGCCACCTTCGGCCGGCCTTGCGGCCCACAGCTCCGGCGCGGGACCATCGAGCTGGGCGACCGCCACCCCGACCGAATCAAAGGTCCCGGCGTTCCAGCCAGTCAGGACCAGCCGCTGCCCCGCGCGATCGACGGTTACACCGAAGAGCTCGCCGAACCAGGCCGGCTTGGCGATGTCGACCGTCTTGCCGTCGCGCTCAACCGTCACCCGGTCAGCGGTCGCCGGAATCCAGGCCCATCCGTCCGGGAGCGGGGCGGCGGCCACCGTCAGCGAGTCGGGGAGGTCGACGGCTCGGCCCGGCGCACCGGTCCGGACATCGATCAGGCCGACGTGGCTGCCGGCCGCCGTCTGAGTTACTACCGCCACCGTGACCGAGTCGGTCCAGAACGCGCCCCGGGATGAACCCGGAGTATTGAGCGGCGCCTCGCTCCCCCCTCCGAAGGAAAGGATGGAGTAGCGCCGTTCGCTCCGACCGGCGCTCGTCGGGAGGTTACGCGACAACAGGAGCCGGCCACCGTCGGGGGAGAGCTGTGCGCCAATTCGGGTCGAGGTCTTCGTGAGCCGCGCTCCGTCGGCGAACTTGCCCCGGAGCGCGTCGGCCAGACCGAGGGCCCACAGGCTGTACTCCGAGGTGCCGTCGTCGATGACGAGGGTGGTGCCGTCGGCGGTGACGCTGAAGTTGTTGAAGTTGCCCGAGAGCAGGGTGTCCTGACGGGTGGCGAGGCGGCCGCTCGAGGGGTCGATCCCGATGCGGACGATCGATTCGAACCCCAGGCCGGAGCGGGTGAGCCAGAGCGCATCTCCGGTGATGCGGCCGGGGCAGGTGCAGGAGTTGACGACGTGGTCGGCGACCTTTCCGCTCCGGTCGAACACCTGCCACAGTCCACGACCCGCCTGCATCACGAGCGCCACGATCCACCTTCCACCGGGTGACACGCTGAGTCCCGTGAGGCCGAGCCCAGGGCCCGCCACCCGGATGCTGTCGCGCACCGTGCCGTCAATCGAGGTGACCTTGACCTGGAACACCGAATCCGCGCCGGTGACCGGCGGCCCGACCAGGAGCGAATCACCTCCGGCCCAGAACATCGCGGCGCCCGAGCTCAGGTACCGCGGGGACCCGCCCAGGCCGGAGACGAGGTAATAGCCCCAGCGGCCCTTCCAGGTGCCGACGAAGATGAGGTTGCGCCGGTCGGGACTCCACTCCAGGCCGTAGGCCGCCGAGGCACCATCCAGGATGCGGTGGGTGGCGGTGCCACCCACGTCCTGGAGATCGACGGCGTAGGAACAGCCGTTGTCGCCGCAGTTGTGAGTGATGTACGCCAGCTGCTTGCCGTCGGCGCTAATGGCAGAGGCGTAGACCGAGCCGGTGAACGTGAGCTGGGTCCGGTCGCGAAGAGCGAACGACGGTCCGCGCTGGCCCAGCCGGCCGGTCGCGAGGAGCGCGCCGGCCAGGCCGCCGACCAGCACCACGGCGGCGCCGATACCGGCCAGCAGGGCCCGGCGTGACCCGCCGGCCGGTGCGGCGACCGCCCCCGCCGCTGCCGTGATGGCGGGTTTCAGATCGAGCGCACGGGCAAACTCGCCGGCGCTGGGAAAGCGGTCGGCCGGGGTCTTGTCGAGCGCCCGGGCGACAGCGGCATCGATCTCCTCGGGAACCGAACCCCGCACCACCCGCAGGTGGGTGGGTTTCTCGGTCATCAGCTTGGCGATCATCGCCTGGGCGCTGGGTCCGGTGACCGGCGGCTCCCCGGCCAGCATTTCGTAGAGCACCGCGGCCAGCGAATAGACGTCGCTCCGGGCATCGAGCTGCCGGTCGCCGGTGGCCTGCTCCGGACTCATGTACATCGGGGTGCCCAGGGAGAGGCCGGTCTCGGTCAGCCGGTTGCCGCCGGCTTCTTTTACCGCCAGCGCAATGCCGAAATCGGCCAGCATCGCCTCGCCCTCGAGCAAGAGGATGTTTTCGGGCTTGATGTCGCGGTGCACCACCCCGTGGCGGTGGGCGTAATCGAGAGCGCTGGCCACCTGCCGGGTGATGAGCAGCGCCTGCTCGAGGCCCAGCTGCTTTTCCCGGTTGAGCCGGTCCCGCAGCGATTCGCCCCGGACAAAGGGAAGGACGTAGTACAGGAACCCGCCGGCCTCGCCGGAATCGATCAGGGTCAGGATGTGCGGGTGATCGAGCCGCGCGGTGATCTTGATCTCGGCCAGGAATCGCTCGCTCCCCAGTACCGCCCCGAGCTCGGGCCGGAGCACCTTGAGGGCCACCTCGCGCTCGTGCTTGAGGTCGGTGGCCAGGTAGACGGTTGCCATGCCGCCGGCGCCGAGCTGGCGCTCGATCCGGTATCGCTCTTCCAGGGCAGTGGTCAGCCGGGTCAGGTCGCTCATTGGGGCCTTGAAGAAGGGGTTAGCAGGAGCACCGGTCGGCCCAATGGCAAGCCACGGACGTCCTCGGACGGCACCGGGATCGCGCCTCACTCACCGGGGTGGTACTCCCGCTCGGTATGGCCCTCGAGCTGCGGGCGATAGAAGTAGACCTCGCGGAGATCGCCACGGCTGTATCGGTCGGCCTGGTCGTTGAAGTGTTTCGACGCCGTATCGCCGCTCTCACCGCCGGCCGTGACCGCCCTGGCCCGGACGGAGTCGCCGAACTCGACCACCGCCACGAAGCTGTTGCCGTAGGTGCCGTAGATCTTTCTGCTGCCGTTGTAGGAGCGGGCGCCGAAGGATGCCAGCGAACCCCAGCGGGCGGAGGTGAACGGTACCGGGATACTCGGGCCCGCGTCGCTGAACGGGTGCACGATGTCGTCAGTAAGCCGCTGAAAGCGATTGATGTCTCCCCAGGGGGTCTTCCAGCTGCCGAAATCCGCGGCGAGCTTGTCCGAGGCGGCCGCCAGCGCCTCGAGCCGCTCCTGGGCGGTGGCCCTGGTGGCCATGTACTGATAGACCGAGTGTCCCTCGCTTTCCGCGTCCTTCGCGACCCGGCGCCAGAGCGCTTCTCCCCAGTACACCGCCAGCGAGGTCGGCAGCGACGTCGCCGACCAGCGATAGTCCCACTCGCGCAGCAGTTTCACCTGTTCGGCCAGCCGGCTCTTGAGCGGGCTCGTGGCAGGCTGGCGGTCCCAGTCGCGGATCAGCGGCGGAATCAGCAGCGCGAACGAAGGCTGGTAGCTGTCGAAGGCGGCGCCAATGAGCGACGCCAGGGTGAAGTCCTTCTTCCCCTCCAGCACCCGGATCGCGTGGACCCCGCGCGGGTTCTCCTCACCGGTATCCACGTAGCGCGGAAAGTCCTTCGCCTTGGGACTGTTGGCGCCGGCGGCCGAGTAGGGCCAGTTGTTGGTGTTCTGGATCCAGCCGTTGGCCGGGTTGAAGATGCCGGGCTGCTGGTCGAGGGGGAGCAGGCCCTGCCATTCGGTGGCGGGATCGCTCCCGTCCACCGGCTTGCTCCAATCGAACTTCGGATCCCGCCTGGGAATGAAGCTGGCCTGGAAGTACGCGATGTTGCCGTCGGCGTCCGCGTAGACCGTATTATTGGACGAATTGGTGCGGAAGTCCACCGTCCGGCGAAAGGCCTGGTAGCTCCTCGCCTTGGTCCGGGTGTAGGACTCGGTCAGGGCCTTCACCGGGTCCTGCATCAGCCGCACAGTCACCCACTTGCCGTCAGCCTCACGGACCACCGGCCCGTGATGAGTCCGGTAGATGGTGAACACCTTCCGGCTCATGCCGGTGTCCGCCTTGTAGGGAACCGTGATCGTGGCGACCGTGACCGGCCGCTCCTCGCTCCCGTACTTGTAGAAGAGGCTGTCGCCCTTCCGGACGATGGTCTCCGCGTACTCGTCGACGGCATCGACCCCGCTGGAGGTGTGCATCCAGCCCACCCGATCGTTGAACCCCTGGTAGATGAAGAACTGCCCCCAGGTCACCGCGCCGTAGGCATTCAGCCCTTCCTCGCTCACCGCCTGGAGCTCGGCCCGGAAGAAGAACGAGGTATGAGGATTGATGAGCAGCAGGGCGTGATGCGAGGCGGTATTGGCCGGCGCGATGGCGAAGCCGTTGGACCCGGTGGGATCCGGCGGAAACGCGGGCTGCTCCGCCGCCAGAGCCCTCGGAGCCCTGCCGTAGAAGGCCTGCAGCTCCGGCAGCGAAATACTCTCGATGTCACCCCCGATACTGCCTTCGCTGAAGCTGAGCGCCATCCAGGGCTCGAACCGCCGGATGACCCGGGGATGGACCGCCGGATGCCTGAGGAGATAGAAGTTGAGCCCGTCGGCCCAGGCATTCATCAGCTGCCTGAGCCATTCGGGGCTGGCGGCGTAGTCCGCCTGCATCTGCCCCGGATCGATGAACAGCTTCATCCGAAGGTCCTGGAATACCGCGCCCTCCCCTTCGGCCTCGGCCAGGCGTCCCATGGCGTTGAGGTAGTTGGTCTCCACCCGGTTGAAGTCATCCTCGGCCTGGGCGTAGATCATGCCGAACACCGCGTCGGCGTCGGTCTTGCCGTAGACGTGGGCGATGCCCCAGTCGTCGCGGATGATGGTGACGCGGGCCGCTGTCTGTTGCAGCCCAGCCGTATCACGATCCGCACCGGGGTGGGCGGCGCATGCGATGCAGCCGCTGACGACGAGGGCGAGAAGTCTGTTCGTGGAATGGCGTATCACTTCGAATCCTCAGCGAGATATCAGGTGGCCATGGCGCCCCCGCGCAAACAGCGCCGCGCCTTGGTGCCACAGGGTCGCGATGGAAACAGCGTACCGGACCGGGATGGAAACAGCGCACCACGGAGACACGGAGTGCACGGAGGCCGCACGAAGAAACCACGTCTCATGAAATACCCTCAACAGTATTGTTCTCCGTGAAACCTCCGCGTCCTCCGTGGCTCCGTGGTGGGGTGTTGCAGTTGACGGGCCCTGAGGCACGATGGAGCCGAGGTGTTGGCGCTGGAGACAGCTTGCACTACCCGGAATCGGGAGTCAACTAGCTTACGGTGCACCCACGGCCAACCGGCTGGGCCGGAGAGTGGTATCGCTCCAGCACCCCTGCTCCGCCCTGCGCAGAGGCGACCCTGATTTCCGCACAGCCTGTCATCCGCGTCTCCGGCATCAGGCGAACCTACGGCAAAGTCGTCGCGGTCGACGACGTCTCGTTCGAGGTCCAGGACGGCGAGATCTTCGGGCTGATCGGCCCCAACGGCGCCGGCAAGACCACCACGATGGAGTGCGTGGAGGGCCTGCGCCGGCCTGATCGGGGCACCATTTCGGTCCTGGGCCTCGATCCGTACCGCGATCCCTACCCGCTCCAGGACCGGATTGGGGTGCAGCTCCAGCAGGCGCAGCTGCAGAAGCGGATCAAGGTGTGGGAGGCGGTGCACCTGTGGGCTTCGCTCTACCGGAAGCCGGCAACCGACGGGGACCGGCTGCTCGAGCAACTGGGCCTGGTCGAAAAGCGAAACGCCTGGTTCATGACCCTCTCGGGGGGTCAAAAGCAGCGCCTGTTCATCGCCCTTGCCCTCATCAACGAGCCGGAGGTGGTGTTTCTCGACGAACTCACCACCGGCCTCGACCCGCAGTCGCGCCGGGCGATCTGGGACCTGGTCCGCGGAATCCGCGATCGCGGCAAGACGGTATTCCTCACGACCCATCTGATGGAGGAGGCGGAGCGATTGTGCGACCGGGTGGCGATCATCGAGCGCGGTCGGATCATCGATATCGATCCGCCCGCGCGTCTCGTGGCGCGGCACTGTCCAGAGCGATCGGTGGTCCTGGCCACCGACGACCCGCTTGCCGCCGAGCGTTTCCGCGCCATCCCCGGCGTGGACGAGGTCGTCGAGGCGGAGGGTCGGTTTACCATTCGTGGCCGGGGCGAGGACTTCGTCACCGAGGTCATCCGCTGCCTGTCGGAGCATCGCATCCGGGTCACCGAGTTCCGTACGGTACTGCCCACGCTGGAGGACGTCTTCCTGAAACTCACTGGCCATGGAATCCGCGACTAGGCACCCGACCGTGCTGCGTGGCCTCTGGCGACTCAGCTGGCTCGAATTCAAGATCTTTCTCCGGGAGCCGCTGGGCGCGATCGGGACGGTCGTGATGCCGGTGCTGGTGTTCGTGGTGTTCGGGCGCGCCTCCGGCCCCAGAATCCCGACGTCGGCGACCGATGGACTCCTGCAGGTCTCAGTGCCGGTTCTCGCCGCGGTCCTCATCGCCATCAGCGCCGTGCTCTCGCTGGTGACGATCATCGCCGTCTACCGGGAGGGCGGCATTCTCAAGCGGCTCCGCGCCACGCCGCTCAGACCGGTGACGATTCTTTCGGCCCACGTCGTGGTCAAGCTCGGGCTCACCGGGTTGACGCTGCTCTCGCTAATCGTGGTAGGCAAGCGGCTGTATCCGATCGGCGACCGGGTCCCGGTGCTGGGCTTCCTGCTCGCCTTGCTAATCAGCACCCTGAGCATCCTGTCCATCGGCTTCGTCATCGCCAGCATCGTCCCCACGGCGCGGTTCGCCCAGCCGATCGGGGCGGTCATCCTGTATCCGATGATCGGACTGTCGGGAATATTCGTGTCGCTGGACAGGCTCCCTCCGGCGCTGCACACCGCCGCCCGGTTCATGCCCCTCACCTACGCGGTGTCGCTGCTGCAGGGGATCTGGAACGGCGAGCCCTGGTCGGCGCATGTCGGGGACCTCGCGGCGCTCGCGCTGGTGTTTGCGATCTGTACCGCCCTGTCGGCGCGGGTGTTCCGCTGGGAGTAGGGTCCGGCCCCTTGGCCGGGTCGCCGGCGGCGCTCACCTGCCACCTCCGGTGCGCCGCCGCAGCTCCTGAATCCAGTTGACGACCATCACCAGCTGGCGATTCGCCTCGACCGGCCGCACCATCATGCCGCCCTGGCCCAGCTCCCGCTCGATCCGGTAGCGGTCGGCGACACTTGCTCTCAGGCGCTCAAGGGACACCGTGGCCCTCCGATTCAGGGAGCCGCGCTGTCCCCCAGCTCCCGCTCGAGGCGGTAGTGGTCGGCCAGGGTGGCGGCCAGGCGGGAGAGTCCTTCGTTCATGGCTTGGCCGGCCGGCCGAACGGATTGAGCGTCACCGAGAGCGTGCGGGCTTCGGGTGGGGCACCGACGACTAGGAATTCCGACCCGTCGGCCGAGACATCGTACTGCGCCCGGGCTCCGGTGAGCAGGTAGGTGCCCTGGAACAGCGAATCCACCCGGCCCATGGAAAATCCCGGTCCGGGCACCACCGGTACCGCCAGGAACCACCCGCGGTCGCGGTAGATGATCTCACGGCCATGCTTCGACCAGCGGGGCTCGATGCCGCCGTCGCTGGAGATCTGCCAGCGTCCCTCGCCAGTCGGAAACGGTCGGACATAGACCTCGCGCCGGCCCGATTCATCCGAGACATAGACCAGCCAGTGTCCATCGGGCGAGAGCACCGGTGAGCGCTCGTCCGGCGCGGCGGCCGCGAAGGCGTGCTCCACTCCGGCGGTGTCGCGATAGAAGATGTCGCCCCGATTCTGGGTGGAGCGCCAGAAGACCAGCGCGCCATCGGGGGCCCAGCCGACCGGGAACTCCGTCTGGGGTGTGGTCACGAGGGAGTCGGCCGAACCCGAGCCATCGGCGGCGATCGAATAGATGTCCAAGCTGGAGCTGGTGGGGCCGATGAATCCGAACAGCAGCCGCCGGCCGTCGCGGGACCATTCGGGACCGATGGCCCGACCGGCGATGGCCAGCCGCTGGCGGCTGCCCCCGATCCGATCCGACACCCACAGTTCGCCACCGAGCTGTCCGGCCACGAACGCAATCCGATGGCCGTCCGGGGAGAACCGGGGTGACGAATAGCCCGGCCCGTCCGGCAGCTCGGTGCGAGACCCGCCGCGACGGTCGAGCCGCAGCAGCTGGCCCCGCTTCGAGCTGCCCTCCACCCGCACCACGATGCCCGGACCAAAGGCGATCTTGGCCCCGCGCTGCTCCTCCACCACTTCTTCAACCACCGGGACCGGTTTTCCGGTGAACCGGCGGCGCCCCGGGTCGAACGGCGCCGCCAGCATCACGCCTTCCGGGGAAAGCCACAGCGCCGTGCCCGGCGCGAGGAATCGCGGATCGGTGCCGGGGATGTCGAACATCGTGAGCTTTCCCTCCGGAACCGTGACCACCGCGATGTGGCTCCCCTGAGCTCCAGCCACTGCGCAGAGCACCGCGTGACCATCGGGAAGAAAGGTCGGCCATTCGATCAACTGACTGAGCGAATCGAGTGGCACCAGCTGCTCCAGCCGGCCGCCCGCTCCCTTGATCTGCGAGAGACCGGAGACGTCCTCCAGAACGATCTGGTCGTGTGCTCCCCAGGTGGCGCCGGCAACCAGATTGCCGAGCAACTGCACGACCACGATCGGCGCCCCGCCCGAGAGCCGCACCTTCATGAGGCGCTGGTTGGCGACGAAGCCCAGCCACTCGCCGTCGGGCGAGAAGAACGGCATGTAGCCGTCTTCGGTGCCGGGGATCGGGGTGGGCTTCGGCTCGTCCAGCCGGCGGAGAAAGAGCCGGTGTTGTTCCGCGGTGCCGCCGGAGTAGACCAACTCCGAGCCGTCGGGAGACACGGCGACGGAGCGGCCGAAGGTGTCTACATAGCGGGCGGAATCCGGCAACGCGAGCCCGAACTGGACCAGGGGCCGCGGTTCGGCATGGGGCCGGGCCAGCCACCAGCCCGCCGCCAGCCCCAGGGCACCCAGTACGAGACTCGACAGGACGGCGGCCCATCCCGGTCTCCGTGGCAACGCCAGGCCGGGAGCACCGTGCTGCCCGGCGGCAGTCCTTGCCGAGGTAGCTGACCGGGTGACCGATCCGGGGGTGACCAGCGCGGCCGCAAATTCGGCTGCCGTGGCCATCCGGTCGGCGGGCAACTTCTCCAGCGCCGTCAGCACCGCATCCTCGACTTGCGGCGGAATCCGCTCGCGCCGGGCGATGAGCGACGCAGGTTTCTCCGTCATCACCTTCGCGACGATCGACTGCGCCGTCGGCCCGGTGAAGGGCGGCTCACCCAGCAGCATCTCGTAGGTGACGCACCCGAGGGCGTAGACGTCGGAGCGCGCGGTGATCTCGCGTTCCCCCATGGCCTGCTCGGGTGACATGTAGTGCGGCGTGCCGAGACTCATGCCGGTTTCAGTCATCCGGGTCCCCCCGGCCGAGCTCACAGCCAGAGCGATGCCGAAGTCGGCCACCAGGGCGGAGCCATCATGGAGCATGATGTTCTCGGGCTTGATGTCCCGGTGGATCACTCCGTGCCGGTGGGCGTAGTCGAGGGCGCCGGCCACCTCGGTGGCGATCCGCACGGCATCGACGATCGGGAGCTGTTTTTCCCGGGTCAGCCGGTCCCGCAGCGACTCGCCTTCGACAAAGGGCATGACGTAGTACGCGGTGCCGTTCACCTCGCCGCTGTCGATCAGGCCCAGGATGTGGGGATGCTGCAGTGCCGCGATGGTCTGGATTTCCCGGACGAAGCGCTCCGCCCCAATGACAGCCGCCAGCTCGGGGCGAAGGACCTTGATCGCCACCTTGCGGCGGTGCTTGAGGTCTTCGGCGAGGTAGACCGTGGCCATGCCACCCTGGCCCAGCTCCCGCTCGATCCGGTAGCGGTCGGCGACACTTGCTCTCAGGCGCTCAAGGGACACCGTGGCCCTCCGATTCAGGGAGCCGCGCTGTCAACAGCAGCTCGCATCTGTCTGACCCAGTCCGGGATCACGCGGAGATAGGTGCTGTTGTTCTCGGCCGGACCCTGGACATAGATGATGCCGCCGTCGCGGGAGGGACGGTTGGACCAGCCCGAAGTATCGGAGAAGCGCGGGTCGCGGGCCCAGAAGGTCGGAGGGCCGAGGGGCTCCCCGGTCTCCGGATTGATCCGCACCAGGTACCAGGCTATGCCCAGCCGGTAGAGGATCTCGGTCCCCGACAGCCAGAGCGGCTCGACTCCTTCCGACGCGAGCTGCCAGCGACGTCCCGGCACCGGAAACCCGGTAACGATGACCTCGTTCCCCTCCAGCGTCTGATACAGGATCAGCTTCCGGCTGGGCGAAACCGAGGCGAACCTTGCGCCCGTTAGCACCGTGTCGAAGGTGGCGTGCGCCGCGCCGGGATCGAACCGTGTGACGATCGATCCACCCCAGCCCTGGGCCAGCGCGAGATGGTCGTCGTAATAGTCGGTTGGATCGAGGCTGTACGAGTCGTATTCAGCCCTGGCCAGCGTGTCCGGCCGTAGCCCGGAGCTTGGCGCGCCCCGCAGGATGGTCCAGCGGGTCGAATCGCGCACGGCCAGCAGGAGCTGATCTCCGGTGACACTCCAGAGCGGGTGGCGGATCATTCCGCCACGCAGCCAGGTGAAGTGCTGGCCGTTCTGCAGGTCGTAGATCCGGAGTTCGTTCGATTCGGTGCCCTGCACCGAGGCCGCTACCCAGCGCCGGTCGTGGCTCAGGTCGAAGCGCTGAAAGTCACCGCTCTCCATTGGCAGCGGCTGGGGCACACCACCCGCATGGAGCGTCACCAGCCGGCCGATCGTCGCGTCGATACCGGGCGCGTAGACCAGTGTCCCATTCGACGCGATATCGAACTGACCCTCGCCCAGCGCCTCCCGTCGCATCCCATCCAGCAGGGTTACCGGTCGGTAGGCCAGGTGTCTCTTCACGTCGTAGCGGGCGGCGAGCAGCGTACCGTTGCTGGTGAGGTACACGAGGTAGCGACCGTCGACCAGCGAGAACGCCGTTCCCGCCAGCAGCTCACCGGCGGTTCCGTCAGGCCGCGCGACGCGAATGTTCCCCACCGCACCCGACTCCGGATCCAGCATTATCGCGGTCCGGTTGTAGGAACAGATGAGCTGACCGAGCTCCGGGACCCAGCGCCCGAAGGGGCAGCGGGCGATGACCTTGGTACGCGGTGTTCCTCCTCCCGCGTCGATCCAGTTGAAGCGGTTGCCGTCGTCCGTGCCGACGCCCAGCTGGGTGTTCGATATCCATCCCAGCGCGTCAGTGCTCCGCCCCTCCAGCAGCAGCCGAGGCTCCCCGCCCGCGAGGGAGAGGAGCAGCACGCGATCGCCCCGGAGAAAGGCCACCCGGGTGCCATCGGGCGAGATCCGCGGCGCGGTGGCGCCCCGGGTGCCAGCCAGTCGGCGTGCATCTCCGTTCCGCAGGCTGCGATACCAGAGCTCCGTCGAGTCGCCCTGACGGGCGGCGTACACGGCGAACTCGCCACCCGGGGCGATCGAAATATTCCGGAGCGGCTCGCCGTACGAGACGTTGGACGAGGTGACGGCGAAACTCATGCTGGCGCTGTCGGGCAGGACCGCGTCGTATAGCGTGGGTCCCCCCGGGGACGCCCGCCGCAGTGCCCAGAGCGCCAGCGCCAGCAGTCCGACCGAGACGACGCCGAGCGCGAGACTGATCCCTCGCCACGGGCCCCGGTTCGACCGGGTGGCGTGGGCGGAGCGGGTGGTCGCCCGAACGGTCGAACCGCCGGCCAGGGCCGCCGCGAATTCCGCCGCGGTCGCGAAGCGGTCCGCAGGCAGCTTCTGGAGCGCGACCGCCACCGCATCGTCTATTGCGGGAGGCACACTCTTCCGCAGCGACGTGATGCTGACGGGTTCGGTGGTCATCACCTTGGCGACGATCGCCTGCGCTGTCGGGCCGGTGAAGGGAGGCTCTCCCACCAGCATCTCGTAGGTCACGCAGCCGAGGGCGTAGACGTCGGAGCGCGCGGTGATCTCGCGTTCCCCCATGGCCTGCTCGGGTGACATGTAGTGCGGCGTGCCGAGACTCATGCCGGTTTCGGTCATCCGGGTCCCCCCGGCCGAGCTCACCGCCAGGGCGATGCCGAAGTCGGCGACCAGTGCGCGCCCGTCGTGCAGCAGGATGTTCTCCGGCTTGATGTCGCGGTGGATGACGTTGTGGCGGTGGGCGTAGTCGAGCGCCGACGCGACTTCGCTGGCGATCCGCACCGCGTCCGCGATGGGGAGCTGCTTCTCGCGCTTCAGCCGGTCCCGCAGCGACTCCCCTTCGACGAACGGCATCACGTAGTACGCCGTCCCCTGCACCTCGCCCGAATCGATGAGGCCGAGGATGTGGGGGTGCTGCAGGTTGGCGATGGTCTTGATCTCGCGCAGGAACCGCTCCGCGCCGATGACGGCGGCGAGCTCCGGCCGGAGCACCTTGATCGCGACCTGACGGTCGTGCTTGAGGTCCTGGGCGAGGTATACCGTGGCCATGCCCCCCTGCCCCAGCTCCCGCTCGAGGCGGTAGCGGTCGGCGAGCGCGGCGGCGAGGTTCACGAGACCCTATTCCACGATGACGGGGATGCGCATCTCTCGCGGCGGCTTCCTGCGGATGGCCGTCGTGACCACCAGCGAGAACCGGGCCGGCTCGCTCTGCATGAACGTGAAGTCGTAGGTCTCCCCGGCGCCGAGCCGGAGGTCGGCATCCATCTGCACCGCCTGCGCCGGCGTGACCTGCGCGCCATCCTTCGCGAACAGGCGCCAGGTGGCCGGGGAGGTGCTGTCCGCCAGCAGGCGGATCCGCTGGTTGTTGCTCGGCGTGATGTTGATGAATCGCAGCCGATAGCTCTCCCCCACGTGCAGCCGCACCGGTGAGGGGCTGGCCGAGCCGTTCAAGAACGGCGGCGCCGCCGGGCCCGGCCCGCCCCAGCCCATCAGGAAGATGCGGTCGTGCTGGGGGTCCCACTGTTGCCCCGGCTCGAGGACGACCAGGGGTCCGTAGAGTCCGGAGGCGAGCTGCTCGGCCTCGTCCGCGTGGGTGTGGTAGATGAACGTGCCGGCGCGGTCCGGGGTCAGGTGGACGGTGAAAGAGTCGCCCGGCATGATCATCGGCGCGAGCGCGCGGTCGTCACCGCTCCAGCCGGGCACTCCGTCGTACACGCTGGTCAGCTCGATGCCGTGCCAGTGCACCGACATGCCCACCCGGGTGCGGTTGAGGACCGTGATGGCCACCGGCTCGCCGCGTTGCAGCAGGATCGGCGTCCCGGGGATGCGGACGGAATCTGGCGCCGGTTCGTCCCCCTCCTGCAGGACGAACCCGTAGCCGGGACGCTCCCCGAACATGCCGTCCCGCTGATCGGCGAACAGGCGGAGCCGCCGCGCCGGGGGTGGCGGCGACTCGGCGACAGCGCCAGGACGCGGCCGGACCTCGATCCCGACGATCAGACCCGCCATTCCCCCCAGGGCGTGGCTGTGCTCGTACTCGGGGTGCGGCGCCCCAAAGTGCTGGGCATGATCGACGTGCGCGATGAAGTGGCAATGGTAGAGCCAGTGCCCCGGGCGTTTCGGGCTCCAGCTCATCGCCAGCGTCTGGCCGGGCATCAGGAACTGGGTGACGGCCATCCGCAGCTGGTCTGGACGGTACAGGGTGTCGGCCAGACCATCGCCGGAGGCATCCACCCGGTAGTAGAAGCCGTGCAGGTGCATCGGGTGCGGCGCCACGCTCGCGTTGATGACGCGCCAGTGAAGCGAGTCGCCGACCGTGGCCTTGAGCCGCTCCGTGTGCGGCCACGAGAGGCCATTGACCAGGAAGGTGTGACGGGAGGTGACGGTATCCGCGCGGTCCGCGAACAGCGCGATGAGAAGCAGCCGCTCACCGGAGGGCGGGGGGACGGCGTCGACGACCAGGGCGCCCAGCAACTGGCCGTCCTCGTAGGTGCCGAACCCCTGGCGGTCGTCGCGTGAACGGCCCCAGTAGTAGTAGGACCCCGCGCGGCCGGCCACGAAGCGGAACTCCCGCCGCTCACCGGGTTGCAGCTCGACCGCGGCGGTATCGTTGCCGGCATGGTCGTACAGGCCACGCAGAAGCAGGGCCCGGCTCAGGCGGTTCCGGACGCTCGCCTGCACCATGGTCCCCACCGGCACCCGGAGGAGTGGCCCGGGGCTCTGGAGCGGGCCTCCCTCCTCGGCAAAGGCGTCGATGGCGAATCGAGGCGCCTTGCCCGCACCCTCCGGACTCCAGTCACCCTCGCGCGCTTCGAGCCGGATCGTGAGCGTTCCGTGCGCGAGCCGACCCGCCGGCCGGCGATTGTCGTTGGGGAGGACCGTCCGCTGGTCCGTCGCCCGAGAAGCGACGCGCGAGGGATGGGAGCCGGCGGCGAGGAGCAGGCAGAGCGCGGCCGGGGCTGTGCGTCGGTACCGTGCCAGTGTCACGGGGCCCTCCAGGAATCGGAGTCCACAAAGGGCGGCACAATGCCCGCGCCGTCGATCCGCTCGAGGCGGTGGCGGTCTGCGGGCGCGGTGGCGAGGCCGGACCGGGCGCGCGTCATCGGGTCCCCGGTGGGCGGGCAGGCGGTCACTGTACCCTGAACAGCTGGGTCCAGCTCGGTTTCGCCGGGTCGCCCACGACCAGTCGGTACTCACCCTGCTCCGGCAGGAACTCGACGTCGCGAGTCTCCCCGACATCCAGCCGCTCTACCGAGGGCTCGGTCAGCGCCTGGCCCGCCGGGAGATCGGCACCGTCCCGGGCCAGTCTGCGCCACTGCACCAGCGAGCTGTCGCGGTAGATCGAGAAGCGGAACTGGCCGGCGACGCCGATGTTCACGAAGCGGAGCCGATGGACCAGGCCGGCCTTCAGCTGGAGCGGCGGCGGCAGGCTGTCGCCGTTCACCAGCAGGTGGATCGGCTCGGCATCACTGTCCCACCCGGCCACGAAGATGTGGTCGCGTCGTGGATCGAGTCGCTTGCCGGGCTCCAGCACCACGATCCCGCCGTAGAGTCCGGAGGTGAGCTGCTCGACGTCATTCATATGGGTGTGATAAATGAAGGTGCCCGCGCGCGGCAGGGTAAGGTGCGCAACGAACGAGTCGCCCGGCTGGATCGACGGGGCCAGCCGATTTCCGCTGCCGCTCCAGCCGGCCACGCCGTCGGAGTAACTCTCCAGCTCGATGCCGTGCCAGTGGATCGCGGCCGGCTCGGGCAGCCGGTTCACCACCACGATGTCGGTCGGCTCATTCCGGGTAAGCACCAGGAGGGAGCTCACGGCTTCGATGGAGTCCTGCGCCGGAGCGTGCGTGCCGCGCTGGAGCACGTAACTCAGCGCGCGAGGGGACCGGGCCCGTCGTTTCCCTTCCTCCACGAAGAGGTGCAGCCGTCGCGCCTTGCCTCGGGCCGGCTCGGACGCGCCCGGCGCGGGGCGCACCACGATACCCAGTACCAGGCCGGCCATGTGCACCAGGGGATCGTGGGCCATCCGGTCGTGGCTCCCTGGCGTGGGCGGGTCGAGCCGCGCGTCGGGAACCACATGGAATCCGATATGGCAGTGGAAGAGCCAGTGTCCAGGCCTGTCAGGCACCCAGGTCATCGCCAGGGTCTCGAACGGCGCCATGCTGCGGGTGACGGCCATCGGGCGCTGGTCCGGCGGCAGGGTGTGCGCGATGAGCCCGTCCCCCAGCGCATCGGTCCGGAAGTAGAACCCGTGCAGGTGCATCGGGTGCCGGCGAGCGGAGCCGTTGATTACCCGCCAGTGCACGCTGTCCCCGACAGTGAGCTCGATCCGCTCGGTATAGGGCCAGGAGCGGCCGTTGATGGCGAGGGCATTGCGGTAGGTATTCGAGTCGACGGTCGATCCCCAGATATTGATCATGAGGATCCGATCCGGGGGCGAGCCGGCCGGCGGATCCACGACGAACGCACCGGAAAGCTGCTCCCGCTCGTCGTTCGCGAAGGTTTCCAGAGAGTGCTTGCCTAACACCGCCATGTAGAAGTAGGTCCCCGGCTCGCCGGCGGCGAAGGTGACGGTGGCCGATTCCCCCGGGGGGAGCACCAGGCTGTCGTCCCGCCCGGCAGGACGGGTGAGCAGCCCGTGCACCGCAATGGTCGAATCGGTGAGGCGGTTCTGCACGGAGGCGACGACCACTGTGCCGGTCGGTACCCGGATGAGCGGGCCCGGGATCTCGGGATCGTGGCCCACCTCGCCGAACGCCGCCACGTCGATGGCGGCGCCGGTGTTCCCCTCCGGCCGCCAGGTGGCCATGCGCACCTCGAGCTGGAGCTCGAGCGTGTCCCCGCGCAAGCGGCCGGCGGGGAGTCGGTTGTCGTTGGCGCGAACGGCAGGGAGCTCGCGAGCGGACGGCGCCTGCCGCGGCGAACCGGCCGACCAGAGCAGCCCGGCCGAGGCGAGGGCCAGGAAAACGACGGGCGATCTCACTGCGCCTCCGCTCCCGCGACCCCGCCGACCCGCCCCGCCTGCAGGTTGTCGAACCAGTTCAGCGTGATCGCGAGCCCACTCGTGGTGCCGACGAGGCGCACCATGAGCAGCCGCTGGCCATCCGGGGTCAGGTCGTATTCCGGCTCGTTCACGCCTACCCGGTAGGCGGGGTCCGCGAACAGCGTGGTGCGGCCCAGGACCTCGAACCCCGGGCTGGTCCTGACCGCGGCGCTCAACATGGCCGAACCGTTGCGATAAAAGATCTCGTTCCCCCGCGGCGACCACACCGGCTCGAGGCCGCCATCGAGGGACACCTGGTACCGCGCCCCCATGCCGGGGAAGGAGCGCACGTAGACCTCCCACCGCCCCGACTCGCGAGAGACATACGCCATCCACCGGCCATCGGGGGAGAGCGTCGCTCCGACCACGTCCACCGGCCCGTGAAGCAGCGGCCTGAGTACCCGGGTCGAATCCAGCGGAACCCGCCAGATCTCCCCGCCGGTCGGGCCGGTGGTGCGCGCCACCAGCGCGCGTCCGTCCGGGGTGAAGCGGGATTGGAGAATCTGGAGACCCGGCACCGTGAGCAGCGATTCGGCGGGCGCGCTGCCGTCCGCGTTGATGATGCGCAAGTCGGCAGTAAGCCCCTGCACCCGGGAGAAGACGATCCGCTTCCCGTCCGGCGTCCACGTGGGACGGGAGGCGCCACTATCGGAGGTCAGGCGAGTAAGGGTGCCCTGTCGCCGATCAAGGAGCCAGATGTTGGAGGACAGGTCGCCCACGGCCACGGCCACCTGGCTGCCGTCAGGGGAGAAGCGCGGATGGGAGTATCGTCCGGCAGGAACCGGGAGCCTTTCGGCGACCCCCCGCCGGTCCACCAGCTCCAGCGTCCGCTCTCCCGACTGTCCGACAGTGGTCACCATAGTCCCGTTCAACGACACGGCCATCTTGGCCGTGCCGCCGCCGCCGACCCGGACGCCTTGCATGACCACCGTCGGGTCGCCAGTGACCCGGAGATGGTCGACATCGAAGGGCACGGCCCGGACGATCCCATCGAAGTCGGTGTACAGCAGGTAGCCGGCAGCCACGTAGCGGGGATTGGTCCCGGCGATGCCGAGCGACCGGGCCGACCGGCTTCTCGCGTCGTACACTCCGAGCTGGGAGGTGGCACCGAGGGTGACGGTGTAGAGGATACCGCGGCCGCGGGGAAGTGCGTGGGGCCACCACAGTGCGCTGGCCGAGTCGGCAGGGCGGTAGAGCACGGTGATAGCGCCGGCCATCGAGCACTGCTTGAGTCCGCCGCTATCGGCCACGACGATCGAGCGAGCGTCGAGCCAGGTGTAGGTGCTGAGCCGTCCCGTGACGGAGCAGACGAGTTCCGGCGATCCACCGGTCACGGGAGTGCGGTAGAACTTGTCTTCCTTGTAGAAGCCGATCCAGCCGCCGTCCGGCGAGAAGGACGGGTGAGTGCCCCCGCCCGTGCCGCCGACGGGCATGGGGTCGAGCCGGTCCAGCATGCGCAGGAAGAGGTGGGTGCCGGTCGAGTCGCGCCCGTTGTAGACCAGCCTGGTGCCGTCGGGCGAGAGTGCCATCGTGGCGCCGGGCTGGTCCTCCCAGAGGGCATTGGACGGGAGCTCCAGGCCGAGCCGGAGCACCGGCGGCGGGGATGGCGCGCGGGCGGTGAGCCGGCTCCAAACCAGGATTCCGCCGGTGACGGCAAGGAGCGCCCACGGCAGGGCGGCGATCAGCCGGGCGCGCGGACTCTTCGCTGCCGCGCTGAACGCGGTCTGGTGGAGCGTCGCGGCCGACGCGTATCCCGGATTGCCGAGCGCCGCGGCGAACTGGGCGGCGCTCGCGAAGCGATCGGCCGGCAGCTTGGAGAGGGCCGTCATCACCGCCGCCTCGACATGGGGCGGCACGGTCCGGCGCTGCAGCGTGAGCGAGCGCGGCTCCTCGGTCATTACCCGGGCGATGATCGCCTGCGCGTTGGCACCCTTGAACGGCGGCTCGGCGACCAGCATCTCGTAGAGCACGCAGCCGAGGGCGTAGATGTCGGCCCGCGTGGTGATGTCCCGCTGCCCCATCGCCTGCTCCGGCGCCATGTAGTGCGGGGTGCCGAGCGACAAGCCTGTCTCGGTCAGCCGGGTGCTGCCGGTGGAGCGGACGGCGGCGAGCGCGATGCCGAAGTCGGCCACCATGGCATGCCCGCCATGGAGCAGGATATTCTCCGGCTTGATGTCGCGGTGGATGATCCCCTTCTGGTGGGCGTACTCGAGCGCGTCCGCGACCTCACGCGCGATCCGCACCGCCTCATCCACCGGCAGCTGCTTCTCCCGGGTGAGCCGGTCGCGGAGGCTCTCTCCTTCCACGAAGGGCATCACGTAGAAGACCAGCCCGTCGGCTTCTCCCGAGTCGAACAGCGACAGGATGTGCGGATGCTGCAGGTTCGCCGTGGTCTTGATCTCCGCCAGGAAGCGCTCGGGGCCGAGGATGGCGCTCAGCTCGGGGCGGAGCACCTTGAGCGCCACCCGCCGGTCGTGGCGAATGTCGTGCGCCAGGTACACGGTGGCCATGCCCCCCTGCCCCAGCTCGCGCTCCACGCGATACCGGTCGGCCAGGGCCGCGGCGAGGCGCTCCAGCCCGCCCCTCACGGGGCCTGCCGCATTCTGGCGTCCAGCTCCTGGAACCAGTTGAGCACCACCGTCAGCCGATTGGCCTCGGCGCCGAATGCCCTGGAGCGCTGCAGCATCAGGAAGGACTGGTCATCGGGACTGACGACGAACACCTTTCCGTCTGTCCGTCCGTCCGTTTGTCCCCCAGTCTGTCCGCTGTCGATGAGCCCCAGGATGTGGGGGTGCTGCAGGTTGGCGGTGGTCTTGATCTCGCGCAGGAACCGCTCGGCGCCGATGACCGCGGCCAGCTCGGGGCGCAGCACCTTGATCGCCACCTTGCGATCGTGCTTGAGGTCCTGGGCCAGATACACCGTCGCCATGCCGCCCTGGCCCAGCTCCCGCTCGATGCGGTAGCGGTCAGCGAGGGCGGAGGACAGGCGATCCACCGGGTTCATTGCCCCACCAGGGGCTCGCCGCGGACCCGGCCGGCGCGCAGGTTCTCGAACCAGTTGAGCGTGGCCGTGAGGGAACCGGGCTGCCGGAGCCAGCGGAGTACCAGCAGCCGCTGCCCGTCCGGCAGCACATCGTACATGGCCTCGGTGCCGTTGCTGCTGATGTCGGCGCCGGCGTACAGCAGGCTCCGCCCGAGAATCTCGAATCGCGGCGTGGTCCGGACTCGCGTGGCCAGGGTCCGGCCGGCATAGCGGTAGAAGATCTCGTCGCCCCGGGGCGACCACACCGGCTCGAGCCCACCCTCGATCGAGACCTGGTAGCGACCACCCATGTCCGGGAAGGAGCGCACGTACACTTCGGACCGGCCCGACTCGGTGGAGACGTACGCCATCCATCGGCCGTCGGGAGAGAACGTCGCGCTCAGCTCATCGGCAGGGGAATTGAGCAGGGGCCGGAGGGCCCGCACCGAATCCAGCGGCACCCGCCAGAGGTCCCGGCCATCCGCCCCGGTGGTCCGCACCACCAGACTGCGCCCGTCAGGGGTGACCACCGCCTGGAAAATGGTGGTGCCGGTCACGGTCAACAGCGACTCGGGCGGTGCGCTGCCGTCCGCCCGGACGATCCGGAGACCGGTGCTCACGCCGCTGGTCCTGCTGTAGATGATTCGCTTCCCGTCGGGGGTCCACGCCGGCCGGCTGGCGTTTCCGTCGAAGGTGAGCCGGGTGAGCGTGCCCTGACGCCGGTCGAAGAGCCAGATGTCGGAGGAAACATCCCCGACCGTCAGCGCCACTCGGCTCCCATCCGGCGACAGCCGCGGAAAGAAGTACGCGCCGGGGGGAATCGGCAGCCGCTCACCCGTGCCGTGACGGTCGGCCAGCTCGAGCACCCGCTCCCGCCCCTGGCCCTCCGCCGACACCAGGATGCCGGTCAGGGCCACCGCCACCTTTGCGGCGCCGCCGCCACCGACCCGCGCCCCCGGGATCACCACGACCGGTTCGCCGGTCACCGCGAGCCGCCTGGCATCGAATGGCACCGCCCACAGCACCCCGTCCAGCGTGGCGTACACCAGGTAGCCCGCCGCGACATACCGCGGGCTGGTCCCGACGAGGCCGAGCATCCGGACCACCCGCGCCCGGGTGTCGTATACGCCCAGCTTGAAGTCGGCTCCGGACCGCACGGCCAGGAGCAGCCCCGCACCACCGGGCAGTGCCTTGGGCCAGAGCGGAAAAGTGAGCGAATCGGGCAGGCTGAACAGCGGGGCTTCCTTACCCGAGACAGTGCAGGTCTTCAGGCCGTTGCCGTCGGCGATGGCCATGGTACGGGCGTCGAGCCAGGTGAATCCCGCGACGGCCGCTGTCGATGAGCAGACCGTCTCCGGGGTGCCCCCGCTGACCGCGACCCGGTAGTAGGTCGGCGAGCGGTAGAAGCCGATCCAGCGGCCATCAGGCGAGAAGGCCGGATGGGTGGCGGCAACGGTCCCGGCGAGAGGCGTCGGATCCAGCCGGTCGAGCGGCCGCAGGAACAACCGGGTGCCACTCGAGTCGCGGCCGTTGTAGACCAGCATTCCGCCATCGGGGGACAGGTCCATCGTGGCGCCGGCCTGGTCCTCCCATGCGGCGTATGCGGGCAGGTCCAGGCCGAGCCGGAGCACCGCGGGCGTTGCCGGTGCCCGGGCCAGGATCACCGCGAAGGCCAGCACGGTCATGCCGAGGAGCAGCCAGGGCAGCACCGCGAGGGCGCGGATCCTGCGGGCCGGCTGAACGGCGCCCGCCGCCGCCCCGGTCGGCGCCCGCCCCACGTCGCCCAGGGCGGCCGCGAAGGCCGCCGCGCTGGCGAAGCGGTCAGCCGGCAGCTTGGCCAGCGCGGTGAGCACCGCCGCCGCCACGTGGGGCGGCACCGTCTTTCGCTGCAATGAGATCGAGCGCGGCTCTTCGGTCATCACCCGGGCGATGATCGCCTGGGGGTTGGCGCCCTGGAACGGTGGCTCGGCGGTGAGCATCTCGTACAGCACGCAGCCGAGGGCATAGATGTCGGCCCGGGCGGTGATCTCCCGGTCACCCATCGCCTGCTCCGGCGCCATGTAGCGCGGCGTGCCGAGCGACAAGCCTGTCTCGGTCAGCCGGGTGCTGCCGGTGGAGCGGACGGCGGCGAGCGCGATGCCGAAATCGGCCACCATGGCATGCCCGCCATGGAGCAGGATATTCTCCGGCTTGATGTCGCGGTGGATGATCCCCTTCTGGTGGGCGTACTCAAGCGCGTCCGCGACCTCACGCGCGATCCGCACCGCCTCATCCACCGGCAGCTGCTTCTCCCGGGTGAGCCGGTCGCGGAGGCTCTCTCCTTCCACGAAGGGCATCACGTAGAAGACCAGCCCGTCGG
>Ga0326726_10000435_pt1 | contig 39516 bp, 37 predicted proteins | sample MHFenrmetagenome_2_FD_207603 | JGI IMG/M metagenome (GOLD analysis project Ga0326726, IMG submission 207603) | Lab enriched peat soil microbial communities from Michigan Hollow, Ithaca, NY, United States - MHF15MN | ecosystem: Environmental > Terrestrial > Soil > Wetlands > Peat | place: USA... | reverse complement strand
CGGTTGGAACCCACCGTGCCGTAGTAGTTGAAGCCGTAGGCCAGCTGCGCGTAGCCGCCGATCATGTGGGTGGGCTTGGTGATGGTGCGCGTCACCGAGTTGTGGATGCCGCCGCGGAAGCCGCTCACCTCCGCGCCCGGCACGTTGATGATCTTTTCCTGCGCGTGATACATCAGGCACATGCCCTTGGGCACCCGCTGGCTGACCACGACGCGCGCCGTCAGCGTGCCGTTGACGTTGAACACCTCGACCCAGTCGTTGTCGACCAGCCCGGCCTGCTTCGCCTCCGGTTCCGACACCCAGACGTGGGGGCCGCCGCGCGACAGGGTGAGCATGCGCAGGTTGTCGGTATAGGTGCTGTGGATGCCCCACTTCTGGTGCGGGGTGATCCAGTTGAGCACCAGCTCGTGGTTGCCGTTCGGCTTCTTGCCCAGCATCGGTGCAATCGTCTTGGTGTCGACCGGCGGCTTGTAGACGCACAGGCCCTCGCCGAAATCCAGCATCCACTGGTGATCCTGGTAGAACTGCTGGCGGCCGGTGAGGGTGCGCCATGGAATCAGTTCGTGGACGTTGGTGTAGCCGGCGTTGTACGACACGTGCTCCGATTCCAGCCCCGACCAGGTGGGTGAAGAAATGATCTTGCGCGGCTGCGCCACGACGTCGCGGAAGCGAATCTTGTCGTCCTCGCGCGGGATGGCCAGATGGGTGTGGTCGCGTCCGGTGATCTTCGACAGCGCTTCCCAGGCCTTCACCGCGACCTGGCCGTTGGTTTCCGGCGCCAGCATCAGAATGACCTCGCAGGCATCGATGGCCGAGTCGATCTTCGGCAGCCCCTTGGCGACGCCCTCCTCGGTGACGGTGTAATTCAGTTCCGCCAACTGCTGCACTTCGTTTTCCGTGTTCCAGCTGATGCCCTTGCCGCCATTGCCGATCTTGGTCATCAGGGGGCCGAGCGCGGTGAACTTCTTGTAGGTGTCGCCGTAGTCGCGCGTCACCACCGTCATGGTCGGCATGGTCTTGCCGGGGATGGCGTCGACCTCGCCCTTCTTCCAGTCGCGTACCGCCATGCTCTGGCCCAGTTCGGACGGGGTGTCGTGCATCAGCGGCGTCAAGACGAGGTCTTTTTGCGTGCCGAGATGGGTGGCTGCGATCTCGGAGAACTTCTTCGCGATGGTCTTGTAGATGTCCCAGTCGGACTTCGATTCCCACAGCGGTTGCACCGCTTCGGAGAGCGGGTGGATGAAGGGGTGCATGTCCGAGGTGTTGAGGTCGTCCTTCTCGTACCAGGTGGACGACGGCAGCACGATGTCGGAATACAGGCAGGTAGTCGACATGCGGAAGTCGAGCGTCACCAGCAAATCGAGTTTGCCTTCCGCACCCTTGTCATGCCACACCACTTCCTTTGGCTTGGCCTCGCCGAGCTGGCCGAGGTCCGGCCCCAACACCGCGTTCTGCGTGCCGAGCAGGTACTTGAGGAAATACTCGTGGCCCTTGCCCGACGAGCCCAGAAGATTCGAGCGCCACACGAACATATTGCGCGGGAAGTTTTTCGGGTTGTCCGGATCCTCGCAGGCAAACTTCAGTGCGCCGTTCTTGATCTGCTCGACCGCATACTTGACGGGATCGATGCCGGCGGCGTCGGCTGCCTTGGTGATCTCCAGCGGGTTGGCGTCCAGTTGCGGGGCGGACGGCAGCCAGCCCATGCGCTCGGCGCGTACGTTGAAGTCGATCAGCCGATAGTCGCCCAGATCCTTGTTGGCGGTGGGTGAGAGAATCTCCGAAGCCGCCAGCTTCTCGTGGCGCCACTGACTGGTGTGGGCGTAGAAGTAGGAGGTGGAATTCATCTGGCGTGGCGGGCGATGCCAGTCGAGGCCGAACGCCAGTGGCGCCCAGCCGGTCTGCGGCCGCAGCTTTTCCTGTCCCACGTAGTGCGCCCAGCCGCCACCCGACTGGCCGATGCAGCCGCACATCATCAGCATGTTGATGATGCCTCGGTAGATCATGTCGTTGTGGTACCAGTGGTTAAGCGCGGCGCCGAGGATGACCATGGACTTGCCAAGGGTCTTGTCGGCGTTGTCGGCGAACTCGCGCGCCACCGTGATGATGTCGGCGCGCGGCACGCCGCAGTGCTTCTCGGCCCAGGCCGGGGTGTAGGGCACGTTGTCGTCGTAGCTGGTGGGAATGTTCGGCCCGCCGAGGCCGCGATCGACACCGTAATTGGCCAGCGTCAGATCGTAGACAGTGGCGATGTGCACGTCCTTGCCGCCGACGCTGATCACCTTGACCGGCAGGTTGCGGCAGAGCAGCTCATTGTGGTCGTCGCCGCCGAAGTAGGGCAGCGCCACCTCGACGACTTCGTCGTGACTGCCGAGCAGGGTCAGCTGTGGATTCACGTCCTTGCTCGAATAGCTGTCACGCATTTCGAGGTTCCATGCGCCCGACTGTCCCCAGCGGAAACCGACCGAGCCGTTGGGCGCGACCAGGTAGCCGGTGTTCTCGTCGTATACCACCGTCTTCCACTCGGGGTTGTTGTCCTGGCCAAGGTTGCCGGTGAGGTCTGAGGCGCGCAGGTAACGGTCGGCGATGAGCTTGCCTTCGTGTTCTTTCAGCATCACCAGCATCGGCATGTCGTTGTACTGGCGGCAGTAGGAATCGAAATACTCGCTGCGGTTCTTGTTGTGGAACTCGCTCAGGATCACGTGTCCCATCGCCAGCGCCAGTGCGGCGTCGGTGCCCTGTCTGGGCGCCAGCCAGATGTCGCCGAATTTGACCATTTCGCCGAAGTCGGACGACACCGCCACGGTCTTGGTGCCCTTGTAACGCACCTCGGTGTAGAAGTGGGCGTCGGGCGTGCGAGTCTGCGGCACGTTGGAGCCCCACACCATCAGATAGGTCGAGTTGTACCAGTCGGCCGATTCCGGCACGTCGGTCTGTTCGCCCCACACCTGCGGGGAAGACGGCGGCAGATCGCAATACCAGTCGTAGAACGAGCCGCAGACGCCGCCGATCAGCGACATGTAGCGCGAGCCCGCCGCATAGCTCACCATTGACATGGCGGGGATCGGCGAAAAGCCGTAAATTCGGTCGGGGCCGAAATCCTTGATGGTGTAAACGTTGGCGGCGGCGATCATTTCCGTCACCTCGTCCCACTTGGCGCGCACGAAGCCGCCCTGGCCGCGGATCGACTTGTAGCGCCTGGCCTTGACCGGGTCCTGGCTGATCGACTTCCAGGCCGCCACCGGATCCATGGTCTTCCTCGCCTCGCGCCACATTTCCATCAGGCGGCCGCGAATCAGAGGATATTTCACGCGCTGTGCCGAATACACATACCAGGAATAGCTGGCACCGCGCGGGCAGCCGCGCGGTTCATGGTTGGGCAGGTCGGGGCGGGTGCGCGGGTAGTCGGTCTGCTGGATTTCCCAGGTGATCAGGCCATTCTTGACGAAGATTTTCCAGCTGCACGATCCGGTGCAGTTCACCCCGTGGGTGGAGCGCACCACCTTGTCAGCCTGCCAGCGGTTGCGGTAGGCATTCTCCCAGCTGCGGTCTTCGTTGCTGACGACGCCGTGGCCATTGGAAAATTCGGCGATGTTCTTTTTGAAGAACGTCAATCGATCGAGGAAGTGACTCATGGTTTGCTCCTTACAGTCGCTAGGGGTTAGGAGTTAGGGGCCAGGAATTAGGCGGCGGCTGGGTTGCCTTTTTTCGGCGCGCTTTGCGCTCATTCACAACCCCTGGCGCCTATTTCCTATTTCCTAATCCCAACTCACGGATTTTTGATATAGGCGTTCTTGCGCAGGTAGAACCACCAGTTGATCACCAGGCACACGGCGTAGAACACGGCGAAGCCGTACATGGCGTTTTCCGGGGTGCCAGCCTTGATCTGGCCCTTGATCACTTCAGGCGCGATAAAGGAGCCGTAAGCCGCCACTGCGGAGGTCCAGCCCAGCACCGGGCCGGCCTGGATACGGTCGAAGATCACGCCGACGGTGCGGAAGGTGGAGCCGTTGCCAAGGCCGGTGGCCGCGAACAGCACCACGAAGGTCCACAGGAACCCGTTAAAGAAGACCTCGGGCGTGGCGGAGTGATAGGCCTGCATCATGATGTGGCCGGCGTAGGCCGAGGCGGCGACCATCACCGCCGAAATGATCTGGGTGACGATGGAGCCGCCCACCTTGTCGGATATCCAGCCACCAACCGGACGGATCAGCGCGCCGACGAAAGGCCCGATCCAGGCGTATTGCAGTGCGGAAGGGGCATGCGGGTTTTTCACGTGCGTCCAGGCGCCGGTAGCGGCATCGAGAACGTGGGTGTCGCCGAAAATGACCGTGATCGACAGCGGCAGCGCCATCGAGAAACCGATGAAGGAACCGAAGGTGACGAGATAGAGCGCCGTCATCGACCAGGTGTGCTTGTTACTGAAAATGGCGAACTGCTTGCTGATGTTTTCCTTCATGGCGCCGAAGGCGGCCAGCTTCATGATGATCAGCGTGCTGATGATGATCAGCGGCATGGCCAGCCACATGTTGAGCACGCCCAGACCGGTGGGGGCCGGCAGATAGAGATACAGGCCGCCGATGGCCGGAACGAAGGCGAGGGTGTAGAGCCAGGTGACCTTGATGAAGGCGAGCAGGGTGCCGCCGATGTCGGGCGAAACCGGCAGCAGATTGTTCATGCCGAACCAGGCGATGATGGCGAGCGGTACCAGCGAAAGCACCCAGGCAAAGCCGGCGTTCTGGATGAAGGTGGGAGTGCCGGCGAGAATCTTGCCGAGAATCCAGCCGCTGTCTTTTACCAGTGTCATCGGCTCGCCGCCCAGCGCGCCGAACACGCTGACCGTCATTACCAGCGGGATGATGATCTGCATGGTGGTGACGCCGAAGTTGCCGAGGCCGGCGTTGATTCCCAGTGCAGTGCCTTGCAGGCGCTTGGGAAAGAAGGTGCTGATGTTGGACATCGAACTGGCGAAGTTGCCGCCGCCGACGCCCGACCACAGTGCCATCAATTGAAACGACCACAGCGGCCAGTCGGGATGCTGCAGCACGACGCCGGTGCCGATGGCAGGTGCCAGCAGCATGGCGGTAGTGAGGAAGATGACGTTGCGCCCGCCTGCCAGCCGGATGAAGAATGACGAGGGAATGCGCATCGTCGCCCCGGCCAGACCGGAAATGGCGGTCAGCGTGAACAGTTCATCCTTGCTGAAGGGGAAACCCAGGTTGGACATCTGCACCGTGATGATTCCCCACATCAACCACACGGCAAAGCCGCACAGCAGAGCCGGCACCGAGATCCACAGGTTGCGGTAGGCGATGGATTTGCCGGTGGATTCCCAGAACGTCGGGTCTTCCGGATTCCATTCCTTGATGTTGGTAGGCATGGTGTATTCCTCTTTTAAGTTGACCAACGGAGCCGTGCATTGCCCGGCCCGTGCTTTGCTACTCCATCAGGTCTGCCAGGTCTGCGGCCCGGGCCCGCTTCCGTTCCCGTTCTGCATCCATCGGGCGAACTTCCGTCCAGTACATCCACATCAATGACACCCACACCACGCCGAACATCAGCATGAACGCGGAAGAACGGATGCCGGTCAGGTCGACCAGCGCCCCGAACATGATCGGCATCAGGAACCCGCCCAGGCCACCGGCAAGCCCGACCACGCCGGAAATCACGCCGATGTTGTCGGGGTAATCGTCAGAGATGTACTTGAAGACCGAGGCCTTGCCGAGGGCGAACACGATGCCGAGGGAGAACATGACGATCGTGAACACCGTCGCGTTCAGGCCGAAATGAAAAGTGAACGGGCCATTGACAGTCTGGACGGTGATGTCGCTCTGCGGGTAGGACAGGAAGAACAGGCAGACCAGCGAAATCCACAACACCCACCATGTCATGGTGTGCGCCCCGAACTTGTCGGAGAAATAGCCCCCGACAGCCCGCAACACGCCGCCCGGAATGCTGAAGGCGGCAGCCAGCAAGGCGGCGGTCTGGAGGTTGAAGCCGTATTCGCTGACGTAATATTTGGTCATCCACAGCGCCAGCGCCACGTAGCCGCCGAACACGATGGAGTAGTACTGGCTGTAGCGCCATACCTTCGGATCCTTGAAGGCGGCAAGCTGCTCGCGGATGGTGACGGACTTGCCTACCTTGTGCCCGGGGTCGCTGTAGGTGAAGAACCAGAACACGATGGCGGTCACCAGCATCAGCACCGCATACACCTTCGGCACCATCGTCCAGCCGTAGCCGATCACGATGATGGGCGCGAGCAGCTTGGTGAAGGCAGCCCCGGTATTCCCGGCACCGAAAATGCCCATCGCCAGGCCTTGACGTTGCTTGGGGAACCAGCGTGCGCAATAGGCGATGCCGACGGTGAACGCGCCGCCTGCCATGCCGACGAACAGCCCGGTGAACAGGAAGTGCCAGAATTCCGTTGCCCACGAAATCATCCAGATCGGGATGACAGTCGAGAGCATCAGGATGAACATCACGACACGCCCGCCGAATTTGTCCGTCCACATGCCCAGCGGAACGCGGATCAGGGATCCAGTCAGCACCGGCGTGGCGATCAGGATGCCGAACTCGGTCTCGTTCAGCCCCAGTTGCTGCTTGATGGGAACGCCAATGACGGCGAACATCATCCAGATCATGAAGCACACCGTGAATGCCAGCGTGCTCATGATGACGACCGACCATGCCTTGTATTGCTGCGTTGCCATAATCCACCCCGTAGCCTGAACTGGTGAGATAAAAAGACCTCGGTGTGTTTTTTACGCCGTTGAACAAACTGTTGCCAGAGGGGGACTGGGCATGGAAAACGGTCTATCTACCCCTTAAGTGGTAGGGGTGGTATTTAGTAGTTCGTTGTTTTGAATTATGTTTTTTTGAATTGCAGGCCTGGCGGAATGCCGGGAGCGAAGAAGAGGTATACCCTTTTATCCGCCATGCCGGAAATAGGGTGTATTACCCTAGAAATGCGGGTATGACTGTGTATTGCATGGAGAAAACAAGTGCGCCGTTTGCTGGGAAATATTGAGTTTCCACTCAATATTCAGCCGAGGTTTGATTGTTATCGATCCGAAACTCTGTGCGGCTTTCAGGCTCTCCCATACATTTAGTATTCGTCGAGAAAGTTAAGTGTTCATGTTTCGAATCGATAAGTTGCATAACTCCCTGCTGTTGCGGCTGGGCGGCATGTTTGTCGCCATCACCGTGCTGGCGGTGGCGAGCATGTCCACCTCGTGGATGGTGGCGGAAACCACCCAGGGCAGCGGCAAGGCCATCAACCTGGCGGGCAGCCTGAGAATGCAAAGTTGGCGGATGGCTTCGATCTACCAGCGTTTCCTGCAGGACGGGCAACCGGAATACCGGGAAAACCTGCAGCAGGCCATCAGCCGGTTTGACAGCGATCTGAAGGCGGGCCCCATCCTGGCAGTCCTGCCGGACGATGAAACCGCTCCGCTCAAGCTGGTTTACCGGGAGGTTGAAAGCAGTTGGCGCACCCAGATCAAACCTGGCCTGGTCGATCTGCCGACCACGTCGCCCTCGACGGTCACAAACACTGCCGTGCTGGACAAAATCCCCGCTTTCGTCGCCCGCATCAATGTTCTGGTCAAGCAGATCGAAGATGCCGCCGAAGCGAAAATTCTGGTCATGCGCGTCATCCTCGGCGCAGCGGTCATTGCCACGCTGCTCGTGGTGGTCCTTTCCATTTATCTGGTCAACAACATACTGGTCCACCCCCTGCGCGGCCTGCTGCAACTGGCCGACCAGATCGGTCAGGGCAATCTTGCCGTGCGTACCGACTTGACCGGGGAAGACGAAATCGGACGGCTGGGACAGGCCTTCAACCACATGGCCGAAGACCTCTCCAAGCTCTACCAGAATCTGGAAGCGCGGGTGGACGAGAAGACCACGGAACTCACCATCGCCAACCGCTCGCTGGAACTGCTCTACCACTCCATCGCGCGGCTGTATAACGGCCCGGTGGCGCCGGACACCTACGCCATCCTGCTGAAGGATCTGGAAAACGTGTTGGGCGTCGGCCACGGACTGGCCTGCCTGGTCGAGGCCGGGGAATCGCACGCTCGGGTGATAGCGACGACCCTGGAGCCCGCGCTCGGCGACGCCGATGTGTGCGGGCTCATGAGCTGTGCCGAATGCCTGGCCAACCCGAATCTGGCGGTGCACGCCCTGAAAGACGGCAGCCGGGTGCTGTCGCTGCCGCTCAAGGACACCGAAAACTACTATGGCGTGCTGCAGCTGGAAATGCCGCAGGGCAGGGAGCTGGAAGCGTGGCAGAGCCAACTGCTGGAAGCGCTTTCGCGCCACATCGGCATCGCAATCGGCACCGCGAGGCGCACCGAACAGAGCCGTCGGCTGTCGCTGCTGGAAGAGCGCGCGGCGCTGGCGCGGGAGCTGCACGATTCGCTGGCGCAGTCGCTCGCCTACATGAAAATCCAGGTCAGCCGCCTGAAGCCGCTGCTCCCTTCGGCAGACTCGGGGCAGGCTCCCTCAGGCGCAGGCGGCGAGGCCGGCGAAGTATTGGCCGAACTTCGCGAAGGACTCAACAGCGCCTATCGCCAGTTGCGCGAGCTGTTGACCACCTTTCGCCTGCGCATCGAGGGCGAAGGGCTGGCTGCTGCCCTGCAAACCACGGTGACCGAATTTTCCTCACGTGGCGACATTCCGGTCAGGCTGGAGGTGCATCTGGCAGGCTGCAGGCTCACCCCCAACGAGGAAATTCATGCCCTGCAGATCGTGCGCGAGGCGCTGTCGAATGTGCTGAACCACGCCCAGGCGCAGCAGGCTGAGGTCAGGGTGGTATGCAACAGCGACGGTTCGGTGTCGGCCACCGTCACCGACGACGGTACCGGCATCCGTGAGGCCGCCGGCGCGCACCATTACGGCATGACCATCATGGAAGAACGGGCAAAAAACCTGGGTGGCCAGCTGAGTGTCGAGAATCTGCCCACGCTGGGGACCCGCGTTACCCTGCACTTCATGCCGAATTCCCGGCGCGATGGCACCATCCCCATTCATCCCGTCTTGACCTCAAGCTCATGAACCCGACCGAACCCCAGACCATCCTGATCGTCGACGACCACCCGCTGTTTCGCAAGGGGGTGATCCAGCTGATCCAGGCTGCACCTGAATTCCGCTTCGTCGGCGAGGCTCCCAGCGGCAGGGAAGGCATCCAGCTGGCGCACCGTCTGCAGCCGGACATGATCCTGCTCGACCTCAACATGAAGGACATGAACGGGGTCGAGGTTCTGAAGGCACTCAAGGATGAAGGGCTTGATTCGCGCATCATCATGCTGACCGTGTCCGATCAGGCGGAAGACCTGATGGCCGCGCTGCAGGCCGGCGCGGATGGCTACCTGCTGAAGGACATGGAACCCGAAGACCTGATGCAGCAACTGGGCGAGGCGGCGCGCGGCAAGATCACCATCAGCGACCGCCTCACGCAACTGCTGGTTACCTCGCTGCGCGACAAGGCCCGCCCCACCAACTTGTCCGAAGCCGGGCTGACCGAGCAGGAAAGCCGCATTCTCGATCACCTGATCGATGGCAAGAGCAACAAGCTGATCGCCAAGGACATGGGCATCACCGAAGGCACGGTGAAGGTTCACGTCAAGCACCTTCTTAAGAAGCTCAACCTGCGCTCGCGGGTTGAAGCCGCGGTGTGGGCGGACCGTTGCCGGCGCCAGGCCAAATCCTGATGGGCTTGATTTTTCGATACTCGCCATCACGCCAAGCCATGGATTCCATGGCTTGGCGATTGAGGGACGTGGTGCCAATGCGGTGAGACGAAGGTCGTATTGGCTGGAAATGAAAAGGCGTATTGCAAACCCAATGTTTGATTTATATATTGAAAATGTGCTGAAATAACCAGTCTGACTCTGGCGCAAGGTAAGTAGATATGACGGTTGGTGCTAAGACTGCGGAGTTGGGATCGTTATCTTTGCTGGTTTTCTTCCCCGAATACCTTAATAAAGGAGTAACACCATGAAACTGAAAAAACTGCTGCTGGCCCTTGCTGCCGTCGTCGCCATGCCTGCCCTTGCACAACAAGCCACGACGCCGGAGTCCGTGGTCCAGAAAATAACCGAGCCGACCCAGATTCCCGAATTGATGAAAGAGCCCAAGGCTGCAGTGCCAGCGATGATCGCGACCATGGATCCGGCTTTCTACGCCGCCATGGCCAACGCTTCCATGGACCCCGCCACTTACACCCGCATGATGGCGGGCATGATGAACCCGGCCCTTTACACGAACTGGATGAGCATGATGGCCGATCCCAACGTGTACATGAAGTGGATGGCAGCGGGCATGGATCCCAACTTCTACACGGCCATGATGACCCCGTTCATGAACCCCAACATGTATATGAAGTGGTTGATGTCGCCAACGGATCCCCGCGTCTTGAGCGCGGCGATGGCGCCCCTGAACCCCAACATGTATATGAAGTGGCTGACAGCGCCCGTGGATCCCCGAAACCTCAACCTGATGATGCAGCCGCTGAACCCCAACCTGTACACCGGCTGGCTGGGCGCCACCATCAACCCGCAGTCCTATGGCAGCATGGGTGCGTTCATGAACCCGGCCACCTATGGTGCGATGGTTCCCCAGATGGCCCCGCAAATGGCTCCGCAGGGCGTTGCCCCCGCACCTTTCTTCAACCCGTTTGACCCCAATGTCTGGTCGCAGATGATGCCCCCCGCTGCTGTAGCGCCTGCAGCTGCTGCTGCACCAGCTGCTGCGCCTGCCGAACCCGCGACGAAATAATCGATTCGCGAGTCACGAAATGGGGCACTGTGAGAGCAGTGCCCCATTTTCATTTGACGCCTGATTTCCGTCTAATCAAGTTTCAGTTAATCAGACACAGGATAAAGGTCCGCATTGAGACGGTGGTCTACGCACCGCCTGATGGCCATTAATCGGGCCAGAAACGGCCCGTCGGGGTGTATTTATATAGCGCTGTCACTAGCCCCCGGGCTATACGGACAAGCCGTTCTCTACGACACGCTGAACACTAACGATACGCTGCACAGTGCCGGCACTGGTTCGGTCGGTTTGCTGAACACCAACTCGTTCGTCGAACTCCTCACGCGTCAGTAGGCGGTAGGGGTCAGAAGTACCCATCATGATTGGGTCGGTCTGAGACGATCGAACAGAGAAAACCTGATGCTGTCTGCCGGATCAAGTCTGAACTTTTACGCATGAATGAATTCAGCAGATCCGCGGCAGCGGATCATCTTCCAGTTCGTCGAGTATGCGGCGGCCGCCGAGCTCTGTTTCCAGGATAACCCGGCTGTCGCCGGCTTCGATGCGGCCGATGATGCAGGCGTCTGTGCCTTCAGACAGCGCCTGCCAGCGCGCGATGATTTGATCTGCCGTAGATGTATCGGCCACCGCCACGATGCGGCCTTCGCAGGCCAGGTAATAGGGGTCGTAACCGAGCATTTCACACACTGAAACCACTTCCGGGCGCAGCGGCACCGCGCTCTGCTTGAGCGCCACGCTGTGCCCGCAGGCTCGGGCGATTTCGTGGGCGACGGTGGCCAGTCCACCGCGTGTGGGATCGCGCATGAAGCGGAGGCCGGGCAGGTCGCGTACGGCCTGCGCCAACGGCAGCACGGAGGCGGAATCGGAACGCAGTTCGCCGGACAGGCCGAACTGTTCGCGCGCCAGCATCACCGCGATGCCGTGGTCGCCGACCGGGCCGGACACCAGCACCACGTCGCCCGGCGTGATGCGGGTGATGTCTAGCGGCGCCTGGGCACGTTTGACGCCGATGCCCGCTACCGACAGATAAAGGCCGCCGCCTTCGCCGCGCCGCACCACCTTGGTGTCGCCAGCAACCACTGCCACGCCGCTTTCCCGCGCCGCAGCGGCAAAACTGGCGACGAGCCGGTCCAGCACTTCGACTTCGAGCCCTTCCTCGATCAGCGCCGACAGGGTGAGGTAGCGCGGATCGGCGCCGGCCACCGCCAAGTCGTTGACCACGCCATGCACAGCCAATGAGCCGAGATTGCCGCCAGGAAATTCCAGCGGCTGAACCGTGAAACCGTCGGTGGTCACCATGATCTCGCCGTCGAGCGGCGGTAACGCTACCGCGTCGGCGTCGGTATCGAGCACGGGATTGGCGAGATGCCTGGCAAAAATGTCAGCTATGAGTTCGCGCATCAGGCGGCCGCCGTTGCCGTGCGCGAGGAGGATGCGGGTGTCGTCCATGGATTTTTATTGGTGGATAAATTCGATGACCTGGCCGAAGCTTAACCCGGCATCGTTGACGGGAACACGTCGAGGAAGATGAATTGCAAATCCTGCGGTTTCAAGCTGGTTGATAGCCGCTTCGGCCAACACACGGTTCTGGAACACGCCGCCGGTAAGCCCGACAGATTGAATGCCGGTTTGCGCACGCAATTGTTTCGCCTGGTCGACCAGTGCTTGAGCCAGGCTGAGATGAAAGCAGGTCGCACGCTCGGCAACGGATATGGCACCGTCGGTCAGCATAGGCAGCAGCGGTGCCCAGTCGCTGCGCCAGATTCCGCCTGAATCGCGTGCAAGTGGCAGTGCGACAGGATGGCCGGACGAGGTTGATGCTGCTGCCTCCAACCGCATCGGCCCCTCACCTTCGAAGCTGGCGCGGGTGCAGATGCCGCACAGTGCCGCAGCGGCATCGAACAGGCGGCCGACAGCAGAACTCGCCGGGCTGTTGATGCCTTGCTTCCATGCCTGATGCAGGGGTTCAGGTGCTATAGAGTCGGTCAATAAATAGTGTGGCGTTAAATAGTGTGGCGTTCGCCCTGAGTCTGTCGAAGGGCTGTGTGGTTCGACAGGCTCACCACGAACGGGCTCTAAACTATTTAATTGCCAACTCAATAAGGGTGCGGCCTGGCCGCTCTCCCACAGTAGCGCCGCTGCAGCGCGCCACGGCTCGCGCCCGGCCTTGTCGCCGCCGGGCAGCCGGAAGAGCCGCATCGAGGCAGCACGCAGCCAGCAGCCGGGTGATCCGGTGAAAGATTCGCCGCCCCACAGCGTGCCGTCTTCACCGAGACCAACGCCGTCCCAGGCAAAGACGATCCATTTAGTTACTTCGGGGAACTCCCACGCCAGCGCAGAGGCGTGGGCATGGTGATGCCAGATTTCTGTCAGTGGCAAGCCGCTGTCGCGGGCATAGCGGCGGTAGCCGTAGCCGTGATGACGGTCCACCAGCAATCTCGAGGCCTGCACTTGGTACAGGTGCTGCAGGTCAGCCGCCACTTGCGCCAGCGTGTCCAGACTGCGTGCCGTGTCGAGTTCGCCGATGTGCGGCGAGACGACGGCCCGCGTGCCCCAGGCGAGGCAAATGGTGTTCTTCATGTGGCTGCCCAACGCCAGCACGGGTTCGGCCAGTGGCGCGGGCAGTTCGAGCTCCAGCGGCGCGTTGCCGCGTCCCAGGCGCAGCGGCCGGGGTTGGCCTGCGATGGCACGATACACGGGATCGTCGGCCGGTCGCACGATGGAGCGGTCGTGATGGAGGAAGGCGTCGGCGAGATGACTCAAGCGGGTGTGCGCTTCGATGTTGTCAGTCAGTACCGGTTCGCCGGAGAGGTTGCCCGAAGTCGCCACCAGTGGGCCGCCGAAATCGTTCAGCAACAGGTCGTGCAGCGGCGAGTAGGGAAGCAGGCAACCGATTTCCGTGAGGCCAGGCGCGATGTGTTGGGACAGGCGTGCATCAGCACGCTTCGGCAGAAGCACGATGGGGCGCTCGGGTGATGCCAGGAAATATTCCAGTTCTGGCGTGGCATGCACCACCGCACGCAAGGCATCGAGGTCGCGTAGCATTACCGCAAGCGGTTTCGATGGTCTCGGCTTGCGCGCGCGCAGCGTGGCGACCGCTTCGTCGTTGGCGGCATCGCACAGCAGGTGGTAGCCGCCGACGCCTTTTACCGCAACGATTTTCCCTTCCCGTAAAGAGGCGACGGCAGCGGCCAGCGCGGCTTCATCGCCTTCTTGCTTTTCCTCTCCCGAAAAAAATTGCAGGTGCGGCCCGCACACCGGACAGGCAATCGGTTCGGCATGGAATCGGCGGTCGAGCGGGTTCTCGTATTCGCGGCGACAGTCCGGGCACAGCGCGAAGTCGCGCATCGAAGTATTGGGGCGGTCGTAGGGCAGGGCGGTGATCAGCGTGTAGCGCGGCCCGCACTGCGTGCAGTTGATGAAGGGGTAGTGGTGGCGGCGGTTGGTTGGATCGTGCAGTTCGGCCAGGCAGTCAGCGCAGACGAAGCCGTCGTGGGGCAAATGAATGTCGGCGATGCTGGCCGACTGACTGTCGAGGATGGAAAAGGCCTGGAGTTGTTCGGGTGCGCAGGCTGCGACGGCAAGCGGACTTGGGGCGGACAAGGGTGGCGCCTCGTTCAGCAGTGCATCGCTGAAATGATCGAGTTGCGCCGGCATTCCTTCGGCATGGATTTCCACCGCGCCGTTGACGTTGCGTACCCAACCTTTGATGTCGTGTTGGTGAGCCAGTCGGTAGACGAAGGGCCGGAAGCCCACGCCCTGCACCCGCCCGCTGATCGTGATGTGTCGCGCTGCGCGTTCAGGCATCGACGGCTACGCGCACGCCGCCCGCCCACCAGATGCGGCAGGCACCTTCGTCCGACACCATGCAGGGGCCGACCGGGTTGCGCGGGGTGCAGGCCTTGCCGTAGATGCGGCACTGGTTGGGATAGATCTTGCCCAGCACCACCTGCGCGCAATCGCAGCCGGGCGGCATTTCGCCGGCACGGCGGCGGGTGGGATCGGTGTGATCGGGGAACAGCAGGCGCGCGTCGTGTTTCGCGTACGCGGGCTTCAGCGCATAGCCCGAGTTTGGAATGATGCCGATGCCGCGCCAGTTGGCGTCGACGATGTCGAGTGTCTCATCGAGCAGACGGCGGCCGGTGGGATTGCCGCCGGGATGGGCGACTTCGCGGTAGCAGTTGTCGAGAAAGCGCTCGCCGGTTTTCAGTTGGCGCAGCACCGAATAGAACGACGCCAGCAGCGACTCCGTACCGAAGCCGGCGACCGCGGCGGGAATCTCGTGCTGGTCGACGACGAAGGTCCATTCCTCCGGCCCCATCACGGTGGAGACGTGGCCGGGCGCGACCAGCGCGTCGAAGCCGGGAGTGCCGGAATCGAGAAGCATCGCCACTGCAGGCCAGGTCAGGCGGCCGGAAAGCAGGATGGACAGATTCGCGGGAATGCCTTCGGCCAGCATCGCCGCGACCGGTGCGGTGGTGGTTTCGAAACCGGCGGCGAAGAACACCACCGGGCGGTTAGGATTCTCCAGTGCGATTTTCCGCGCATCGAGCGGGCTGGCGATCGGCCGCACGTCGGCGCCGGCGGCCTGCGCCTCGGCCAGCGAGCGCACCTCGCCCTTCTTAACGTTGACCGGCACCCGCAGCATGTCGCCGAAGGCAACCAGGATCACCTTGTCCTGCAGCGCGAGTTGCATGGCCTGGTAGACGTCTTCCTCCGGGCACACGCACACCGGGCAGCCGGGGCCGGGCACCAGCTCGACCCACTTCGGCAGCGCGTCGCGCAGGCCGGCCTGGGTGATCGAACGCTCGTGGCCGCCGCACACGTTCATGATCTTGATCGTGCGGTCGAAGTCTAGAGCGTGGATTTTCTCCAGCCAGGCGCGGGCGTCGTTCATTACAGCTTGTCACCCCGGCGCAGGCCGGGGTCCAGTGGGTTGATTAAGCTGGATTCCGGCGTTCGCCGGAATGACGGAATCGGTGTGTTCAGCATTTACTTAAGCGGTGGCGCTGTGGAATGTCTGGCCATCGCCCTGGATCGCGGGACGGCGCGATTGACCGATGGCCACGCGGGCCCGCTGGGCGGCGAGTTGCTCGCGCAGCCAGGCGAGCCATGCGTCCATACCCAGATACTTGCGCGCCGACAGGCGCATCACCGGCGCCGGGTTGGCGAGATTGCGCAGGTGCGCCTCGGCCTTGTCGGGGTCGAAGTCGTCGAGCACGGCCAGCAGGTCGGTTTTGGTCAGCAGCATGGCATCCGCCGCGCGGAACATCACCGGGTATTTGGCCGGCTTGTCGTCGCCCTCGGTGACCGAGAGCAGGGTGATATTGAGATGCTGGCCGAGGTCAAAGCTGGCGGGACAGACCAGGTTGCCGACGTTCTCGATGAACAGGATGTCGACGCCGTCGAGGTTCATGTGATGCAGCGCGTCGTGCACCAGATGGGCGTCGAGGTGGCAGGCGGTGCCGGTGACAATCTGGTGCGCCTGTACACCCTTGGCGCGGATGCGCTCGGCGTCGTTTTCGGTTTCGAGGTCGCCCTCGATCACAGCGCAGGTGAATTCGTCTTTCAGCGCGACGAGCGTGGCTTCCAGCAGCGCAGTCTTGCCGGAGCCGGGCGAGGACATCAGGTTGATCGCGAGGATGCCGCGCACATCGAAATGTGCGCGGTTGTGCGCGGCCTGGTCGTCGTTCTTCGCCAGCAGGCCTTTCAATACGGAGACGGCGGTCGCGCCTTTGTTGACAGGCTTGAACGCGAGGTGCTTGTTGCCGGGGGTGAGGTTGCAGCCGCAGGTGTCACACATTTTGTGGGTGAGGGGTCAGGGGTAAGGAGTCAGAGGGATTCATTTCCAGTTCCACACTTTCGAGCAGGAGTTCGTCGCCGGAAATGACCTGGGTGTGCCAGTCGCCGCAGGCGCCACAGATCAGGCGATTCATCGCGGCTTCGGTTTCGGCGCCGCAGGTCTGGCAGCGTACCTTGATCGGCGCGTCGACGAGATCGAGTTCGGCGTGTTCCATGCGGCTGCCGGCGGCGGCGAGCGGGAAGGCGCTCGCCAGCAGTTCCGGCACCACGCCGGCCAGCGGGCCAATGCGTACGCGGATCAGGCGGGCCTGCGTTGCACCGTGCAGGGCGATCACAGAGTCCACCTGTTCGACGAGCGCCTGGGCGACGGCCAGTTCATGCACCGCTTTCCTCCAGAATCTGGTCGAGCAATTCCCAGGTGGTGCGGGCATCGGCCTCGGCTATTTTCTGGATGGCGTAACCGACGTGCACCATGACGTAGTCGCCGACTGCGGGTGGTTCATCCTGCATCATGAACAGGCTGACATCGCGCCACACGCCCTTGGCCTGACAGCGGGCGGTAAAGCCGTCGATCGATTCGATCTGCATGGGAATGGCAAGGCACATAAGGAGCAACCCGACACGACACACAAATTCAGTATAAGTGATTTGCTGCAAACGCACCTGATCAGGGATGTTTCTAAAAAATGACAATAAATCAAAAACTTGAGTTATTTACTTGGTTGTTATTCGAATAGCGTGCTGATAGATTGAATTAATGAAAACGCTCGTGCTCGGAATAGGCAACACCCTGCTTACGGACGAGGGCGTTGGAGTACACGTGTTACAGGCACTTGAACCAAAATTGGCGCATCTGCCTGACGTGACCCTGCTCGATGGTGGAACACTGTCTTTCACGCTCGCGGGGCCGATCGAGGAAGCCGATGCGCTGATCGTCGTCGATGCCGCCAATATCAAGACAAATCCGGGTGAATGGGTATTGCTTGAAGGGGAGGAGATGGACTCATTTCTGATGAGCAACCGCAAAGCCACGGTGCATGAAGTGGGGCTGACTGACCTGCGCGCCATCGCCATCCTCGCTGGGCACTGGCCGGAAAAGCGGGCGATGCTGGCGATCCAGCCCGATGTCATCGACTGGGGCGAATATCCCACCCCGGCTGTCGCCGCCGCCATTCCCCCTGCTTGTACGGCCATCCAGAAACTGATCCAGGAATGGCAGCATGTCGATTGATGCCATCCCCATCCACATCATCAATACGCCCCCAGCCGAACCTGGCCTGACCGGCAATGCGCCGCCGCTGCTGCGCGAGATTTCCGAGTTGCTGCGCCGCCTGCTGGAAACCGGCGAAACTGCTGCCATCGATCTTTCTGCATTGCCGCTGACGCCGGCCGATCTGGACTGGCTGCGTGAAAAGCTGGGGGAGGGCGAGATTGCCGTCACCCTGCAGGCCAGCGGCGAATCCACACTCAACGAGACCGCCTGTCCCGGCGTCTGGTGGGTAACGCATCACAATGAACAGGGTGTGGTCAGCTCACAATTCATCGAGGTGACTTTCGTTCCGGAACTGGTCAAGGCGCATCCGCAGGATGTAAAAATAGGATGGGAACATCTTGAGTTACTGATATCCGACCTCTAAGGTACATCCAAACGCTGTTGTGTTTTCTGTCAGGAGGCAAGCATCATGCAGGGTCCATTGATCGATACACTCGTGCGGCAGGGCGTCAGCCGTCGCACCTTTCTCAAGTATTGCGCCACCTTGGCCTCGATGATGGCCCTGCCACCTACGGCAGGGCGCGCCATGGCCGAGGCGATGGCCGCCGCCAGACGTCCCTCGGTGATCTGGCTGCCTTTCCAGGAATGCACCGGCTGCACCGAGTCGATCACGCGTTCGCATTCGCCCACGATCGAAGGCATGATTTTCGACATGATTTCGCTGGACTATCAGGAAACGCTGATGGCCGCTGCAGGATTCCAGGCCGAGGAAGCCCTGCACACTGCGATGAAGGACAACTATGGAAAATATCTGCTGATCGTCGACGGCTCGATTCCACTGGGACTCGACGGCGCCTACTCCTGCATTGGCGGACGCTCCAACGTGGATCTCCTGAAAGAAGCCGCCCAGGGCGCGGCCGCCATTGTCGCCATGGGTTCCTGCGCGTCCTTCGGCGGCATCCCGAAAGCCAATCCGAATCCGACCGGCGCGGTGTCGGTATCCGACATCATCAAGGACAAACCCATCGTCAACATTCCCGGCTGCCCGCCCATCCCTGTGGTGATGACCGGCGTGCTGGCGCATTACCTCACCTTCGGCAGCTTGCCGGAACTGGATGAAAAAGGACGGCCCAAGGCCTTCTATGGCGAAACCATTCACGACCGCTGCTACCGCCGCCCGTTCTACGATCAGGGCAAGTTCGCCAAGACCTTCGACGACGAGGGGGCACGCAATGGCTGGTGTCTGTTCGAACTCGGTTGCAAGGGGCCGGTGACCCACAATGCCTGCGCCACGACAAAATGGAACGGCGGCACCTCTTGGCCGGTGGAATCCGGGCACGGCTGCCTCGGTTGTTCCGAGCCGGATTTCTGGGATGCCGGGGGCTTCTACAAGGCGCTGTCGATGCCAGCCAATCCTCTCAAGTATGTTGCTGTGGCCGCTGTGGCGGGAGCCGCCGTCGGGGTGGGAGCCAGTTTCGCCAACCGGGCCAAGAAGGGCGCGGCCAAGGCTGCGCACGAGACCACCAGCCTGGCTGATCTGGAGAAATGAACATGAATGACTTGCAATTTCTGACCTGGGTGCGCGGATCGGGACTCAACATCGCTGTGGGGATCTTTCTGCTGGGCGTGCTGTGGCGTCTGTTCGAGATTTACTCGCTGGGCCGCAAGAAGGACCTGTCCGCGCCGCGCCACACGTCCGGCGCATCCGGCCTGCATACCGTGTTCCGACGTTCGCTCCCACCGCCTGGCATGCTGAAGCGCTCCCCCATCAGTTACATCGGCGGCTACATTTTTCACATCGGACTGGCCGTCGTCGTGTTCCTGTTTGCGCCGCATATCCTGTTGATCAAGAGTCTCACCGGCCTGTCCTGGCCGGGGCTTCCCTCGCAGTTCATCGGTCTGGCAGCGGTCGTGACGATGGCCGCGATGGTGGTGGTGCTGGTTGATCGCATCAACAAACCAGTCAAACGCTTTCTCAGCACGTTCGAGGACTGGTTCACCTGGACGGTGACCTTCCTGCCGGTGCTGACTGGGTGGATGGCTTTTCAGCATATGTTGCTGCCTTACACCACCATGCTTGCACTGCATATCCTGAGCGTTGAACTCCTGCTCGTGGTGTTGCCCTTCACCAAGCTGTTCCATGTCTTCACGCTGTTCGGATCACGCTGGTACAACGGCAAGGTTAATGGGCATAAGGGGGTGCCGGTATGAGCCACCGAGCAGGGGCTCCGCGCAGCGGGGATGCGAGCAAGGCGAATACCGGCAGCAACCGACTCGATAGCCTCGGAATAACCCACACCGTTAAGGAGGGAGCAGTATGAGTGCGACACTCGAAAAAGGCGTCCGCGTCCTCAAGGAAGTCATCGACGCGCCCATCGCCAGTTATTTCAACAGCTGCGTGCATTGCGGCCTGTGTGCCGAAGCCTGCCTGTTCTACACGGAAACCGGCGACCCCAAATACACGCCGATCCACAAGCTGGAGCCGCTGCGCCGCGTCTACGAGCAGGAATACACCCTGCTTGGGCGGCTTAAAAAAATGGTCGGCCTGTCCAAGGCCGTGACCGATGACGAACTCGGCGAATGGCAGGAACTGGTCTACAACAGCTGCACCCTGTGCGGCCGTTGTTCCGCTGTCTGTCCTGTCGGCAACGACATCGTCTACATGGTGCGCAAGTTCCGCGAGGGCATGTCCGCCTCCGGCCATGCGCCGGAAGGCATCAAGGGCGCGGTCAACCGCACCGTCACAATCGGCAGTCCGATGGGCGTCAAGCTGCCCGCGGTGAAGGCGCAGATGAAGCACGTCGAAGAAGACTACGGCCTGCCCATTCCGCTCGACGCCGAAGGCGCCGAATACATGGTGATGCTGTCCTCGATGGAGATCATCAACTTCCCCGAATATCTGGGTGCCATCGCCAAGATCATGCATCAGGCCGGCAAGAGCTGGACACTGTGCTCGACGGCATTCGAGGCAACCAACGCCGGTATGCAGATCGGCAACTCGGACCTGGCCCGCGTGCTGGTTGCGCGCATCGTCGAGGGGGCGGAAAAGCTCAAGGTCAAGACCGTGATCAGCCCGGAATGCGGCCACGCCTACACTGCGCTGCGCTGGGAAGGCGCCAACCTGATCGGGCGACCGTTCAGCTTCGAGGTCAAGCACATCATCGAGGTGCTGGGCGAATTCCAGGAAAAGGGATTGCTGAAGACCGAAGGTTTCGAAACTGACAAGCTGACCTTCCACGATCCCTGCCAACTGGCGCGTCGTGGAGGCGTCATCCAGCAGCAGCGCAATCTGATGAACCAGGTGGCGAAGAACTTTGTCGAGATGCCCGACGCCGGCTACATGAACTGGTGCTGTGGCGGCGGCGGTGGCGCGTCGGCGATCGAGGAGGGCGAGGAACTGCGCCTGGAAGCCTTCAAGAAGAAGAAATCCCAGCTGGATGCGGTCAAGCCAGATCGCTTAGTGACCGCCTGCGCCAACTGTCGCATTGTGCTGGAGGAAGGCCTCGAGCACTACCAGATGGACATCCCGGTGATCGGTCTGACCGAGATGATCGCCGAGCACATTCCTCACAAGGGAGACTGAGGTTATGGCTATCAACAACGACAAGGATTTCAAGACCGCCCTGGCAGGGCTCTCCACCGCGCAGCAGCGGCAGGTCGCCGTCCGCTTTGTGCAACAGGTGTTTCCGCTTTCCAGCGATGCGCGCATCAAGGCCGCGCTGGATACTGCCGGCCGCGCTGGCATTGCCGATGCAGAGCTGGCGTTGGCATCGCAAGCCGCCAACAGCGCACGGGTGGAAAGCTTCACCCGTTGTGGCAAGGAGACCGACTGGAGCGCCCAGGCCGGACATTTTGTCGCCAAGGCAGCAGTGGCCTGCGTCAAGTCCGCCGAGGCCGGCGACAACCTGGCCTGGGATGCCGCAATGCAGGCGCGCATGGCGCGCACCTGCCAGACCGTCGCCGACGGCGCCGGCACCGACAACCGCGAAGCCGAGGCGCAGTACCGCATCCTCGAAGTGTTCTTGAACAGCTAAGGAATCCACGATCATGACCACAGCACAACGCGTCGTAGTCGACCCCATCACCCGCATCGAGGGCCACCTGCGCATCGAGGCGGAAACCGATGCCAGCGGCAAGATCACCAGTGCCTATTCAGCTGGCACCATGGTGCGCGGCATCGAAATCATCCTGCGAGGCCGCGATCCACGCGACGCCTGGGCGTTTGCCCAGCGCATCTGCGGCGTCTGCACCCTGGTGCACGGCATCGCCTCAGTGCGTTCGGTGGAGGATGCCCTGCATCGTGCCATCCCCAGCTACACCATCCCGCACAACGCCGAACTGATCCGCAACCTGATGATTGCGGCCCAGTACGTGCACGACCATGTGATGCATTTCTATCACCTGCATGCACTCGACTGGGTGGACGTGGTGTCGGCGCTGAAGGCCGATCCCAAGGCTACCTCGGCGCTGGCTCAATCCCTCTCCAGCTATCCCAGGTCCTCGCCGGGATACTTCGCCGACGTGCAGAAAAAGGTGAAGACCTTCGTCGAACAGGGCCAGCTCGGCATTTTTTCCAACGCCTATTGGGGTCACCCCGCCTACAAGCTGCCGCCCGAAGCCAACCTGATGGCGGTGGCACACTACCTCGATGCGCTCGCCTGGCAGCGCGACGTGGTCAAGCTGCACGCCATCTTCGGTGGCAAGAACCCGCATCCCAACTTCGTGGTGGGCGGCGTGCCATCGGCCATTTCCGTGCATACCAGCGGCGGCGGCCAGGATGCCACCGCGCTCAACATGGAGGGGCTGCAGATCGTGCAGAACGTCATCAAGCAGATGCGCGATTTTGTCGATCAGGTCTATGTCCCGGACACCCTCGCCATTGCCGGTTTCTACAAGGATTGGGGCGGCATGGGCGATACCGGCGGCAATTTCCTGTCGTTCGGCGACCTGCCTTCGAAAGGTTTCTGGGACACCGGGTCCTACCTAATCCCGCGCGGCGTCATCCTCAACCATGACCTCTCGACCATCCATCCCATCGATCTGGACAAGGATGATGAGATTCAGGAATTCGTCAGCCACTCCTGGTACAAGTATGGCGCTGGCGATGCCGAAGGTCTGCATCCATTCAAAGGTGAGACCGAACTCAACTACACCGGGCCAAAGCCGCCCTATGAGCATCTCGATGTCGAGCAGAAATACTCCTGGCTGAAATCGCCGCGCTGGAAGGGCAAGGCGATGGAAGTCGGCCCGCTCGCCCGCGTTCTGATGCTGTATGCCAGCGGCAACGCGCAGGCCAAGGAACTGGTGGGTTACACACTGAAGACCCTCAACGTGCCGGTTGAAGCGCTGTTCTCCACCCTCGGCCGCACCGCCGCGCGCACGCTGGAATCCAAGATCCTGGCCGACGCCATGCAGGGCTGGTATGACCAGCTCATCGCCAACATCAAGGCCGGCGACGTCCGTACCTTCAACGACCAGTACTGGAACCCGTCCACCTGGCCCAAGCACATGCAGGGCGTCGGCCTGATGGAAGCGCCACGTGGCGGTTTGAGCCACTGGATCGTCATCGACGACGCCAAGATCAGCAACTACCAGGCCGTAGTGCCCAGCACCTGGAATGCCGGCCCGCGCGACGCGCAAGGCCAGCCCGGCGCGTACGAAGCAGCGCTGCAGCACAACCACGTGATGCACGACCCGAAACAGCCCCTCGAGATCCTGCGCACCATCCACTCATTTGATCCCTGCATTGCCTGCGCCGTGCACGTCACAGACCCGGATGGCGAGGAACTGGTAACGGTCAAGGTGAAGTAATGCGGACGTTATGCGTCTAAATTGAAAATAGGGAAGCAATTGAAAAGGGGGTGAGATAGATGACTGCTAACAAAGTGTATGCATGGGGCGGCTGGAAGATGCCTATCCTGCATTTGAACGACCCCGAATATTGTGAATATGGCTGTCCGATCTGCACCCGGGCAAGGCGCGGAGTGCCATGGGCAGTTACGGTACAGAAGGCCGAACTCGCTCTGACCTTGGGTGGGTGTCCGTGGGGACGCGCCCGCCGCAAAAAATACGGCGTATCGCCTGATCAGCCTTTACCCGGCAAAACTGCCTGACTACAACCTGGAGCACACTTGATGAACCCGATGAAGCATTCGCAAACAATCGCCCTGATCGCCCTCTGCCTGATCGCGGACACAGCGTCCGCGCACACCGGAAGCCATGTGGTCACCGGTTTCACCAGCGGGCTGACACACCCCTTGTCGGGATTGGATCACCTGCTTGCCATGATCGCGATCGGCCTGTGGGCGGCACAACAGGGGGGGCGGGCGCTGTGGGCGGTGCCTGCCGCTTTCGTTAGCGCGATGGTGCTGGGCGGTGGACTGGCAGTGGCTGGCCTGTCGTTGCCGCATGTCGAAACCGGCATCGCGGCATCGGTGCTGGTATTGGGCCTGCTGATCGCCACACGGCGCCAGTGGCCGGTGAGCGCCGGCATGGCGATCGCCGCCGTTTTCGCGCTCTTCCACGGCTACGCCCACGGGCTGGAAATGCCGCAGGCCGCGTCGCCCGCGTTGTATGCCCTGGGCTTCGTGCTGGCCACCGTTTTCCTGCATGGCGTGGGCATCGCCGGCAGCCTGCTCGGCCGCTACGCGATGCAGGTGGCGGGCGCGGCTATCGCAGCCAGCGGCTTGGCGATGCTGTTCGGTATGTGAACCGGTGGACGATCAGCTGCAGCGCCTGCTGGAAGCGGAAGCCCGTGCGCAGGCGATCATTGATGACGCCAGCCATGAGCGCAAGCGCATGATCGAGGACGCGCTGGCTGCGGCGCGCGATGCCGAGGCGCGTTTCGATGCCGGGAAGGCCGAGTTGCGGGCGCCTTTCCTCAACGAGGCGCGGGGGCATGCCGAGCAGGCGATTGCCGAACTTACACGCAAGCACGAAGAACGTCAGCGCACCCTGCGAGAACTGGCGTCCCGGCACGAATCCGAGGCGGTGGAGGCGGCGCTGACCCTGTTGCTTGACCCGTCAGTATGAGATTCTCCCGCCACTGATGGGGTAAGCGGGGGATCTTCCCCTGATCACGCCGCACGATCATGTCAGCCTATCTCAACACCCGTGTCAGCCTGTATGCCGGCCGTCTGTGGCAGGATGAAGAACTCGACACGCTGGTCGGCGTGACGGACGACATGTTTATCGACACGCTGACCCGGCGTGGATTGCAGCAGTTGGTGACAGGTTACGGCAGCCTCGCAGGCCGCCAGCAGGAAACTCGCTCGCTGGAACAACGCATCATTGCGCAACACCTGGACGAGACACGGGTGCTGATCCGCCCCCTGTCTGGCGATGCGCGCACGTTTATGACTTACTGGACCGCGCGCTTCGAGGTTTCCAATGTCAAGACGCTGCTGCGCAGCAAGATGACGGGCGAATCGCCCGCCGCCGTGCTTGCCCAACTAATCCCGATGGGCATATTTGGCCGTCTGGACAACCAGGACCTGGCCCATGCCGAAGATGTCGGCGAATTGCTGCGTCGTCTGGAAGCCGGTCCCTATGCCGGCATCGTGCGCCATGCCCGGCGCGCGATCGAACTCAGCAGTGACCCCTTCAATCTGGATGCAGCGCTGGACCGCGGCTACTATGAAGGTCTGGTCCTGCGCGCCCAGCCGCTGGAGGATGCGGTGGGTCCACCTTTCCGCACACTCATGGCCAACCTCATCGACCGCATCAACCTGGTCTGGCTGCTGCGATATCGCTTCAACTACAAGCTGCCGCCTGCCCAGGTGTACTACCTGCTGGTGGGTTCCCGCTACAGCCTGTCTGGCACAAGGCTGCAACAACTGGTTGCGCTGGACAGCCTGGAAGCGGTGCTGGCTGCGCTGCCCCCGCCATGGCAGTCACGGCTGACCGGCTTGACGGACATCCCAGGGGTGTTCGCCCGCATGGAGCACGCCGCCGCCGAGCAGGCGTTACGGGTTTTGCGGTCCAACGCACCTGATTTTTCCCGCGCGTTTGCCTATCTCATTTTGCGTGAACGCGACCTGCGTGGCGTCCGGGCGGTCCTGCGCGGCCGCCATCTCGGCCTGGCCGATACCCATATCCGGCAGGCGCTGCACCGCGCGCCGGCAGCGGCAACCTGATGCTGCGCGCCGAACCCTTGCTCAGGATTCAATTGTTGATGCTGGCCTCCGAAGCACAGGATGCCGCGCTGGCACTGGCCCAGTTCGGTGTATTCAACCCGGCCGCCTGCACTCTCGACGCGCTGACGGAATCGCCCGCTGCAGCCTACCGGGAGGCCTGGTTGGATGCGCAGTCTCGCCTCTCTAAACTGCTGGAACAGTGCGGCGATAACCCTCCCCTGAGTCTGCCCGAAAATGCCGAGGCCCCGGTGCTGGCCGACCTGCATGAATTGAACAAGTGGCTGAAAGGCGTGTGGGTCGCCTGCGTGGCCAGTTACGAAAGCAAAATGCAGATCGAGGATGCACTTGGCCATCTCGATGCGCTGGAAGTAACGCTTGCCAAACTGGAGCGACTGAATGTAGACCTGGCCCATCTGCTGCGCGCGGACAGTCTGCTGGCGGTCAATATCGGCAGCCTGCCTTCGACTGGCCTCAAGCGGGTGACCGAGGCGCTGTCGATGACCGGTCATCTGGTTTCAATATTCGATCAGGTGGGTGATCAGGTATTTGCCGTGATTGCCGGACCGCGCGTCCGTCACGAAGAAGTGCATGGCTTGCTATCCCAGGCTGGATGGCGCGAACTACCGGTACCGGACGAATTGCGCACCCATCCCCAGGCGGCGCGAGCCTGGCTGGAACAGGAACGCGCCCGGCTGAAGGCGGAATCCGGTGCGGAAAGCCTGATCATGGATGGTCTGCGCGAGCAGTTCGGCCCGCGCCTGTATGAAGCACGCTTGCGCCTTGCCCTGGCGCGCCCGCTGGCCGAAGCTGCGGTGGTCGGCGTGCGTGGTCAGGGAGGGCTGGTTGTCTTGTCGGGCTGGATCCCTCGTCAGAAGCTGGAGGCCCTGCGCGAAATGCTGGTAGCGCGCTTTCACGGGCGCTACTGGCTCAACCAGCGCGAACCTGCTGCCAGCGAAGTGGCCGAGGTACCATCGCTGGTGCGCTATCCGGGCTGGCTCAAACCCTTTGTGCCGCTGGTGAGAAGCTATGGCGTGCCGCGCTATGGCGAATTCGACCCGGCGCTGCCGTTCGCTCTGATCTATCTGGTGCTGTTCGGTGCCATGTTCGGTGATGTCGGCCACGGCGCGGTGATTTTGCTGCTGGCCGCCGCCTTGCATCGGCACCTCGGACGCATGGCCTGGGTCGGCATCGCGGCGGGTGCGATGTCGATGCTGTTCGGGCTTTTTTACGGCAGCATGTTCGGCTATGAGGACATTATCGAACCGCTGTGGCTGTCGCCGCTGCACGACCCGATTCGCGTGTTGACGATCGCGGTGGCCTTCGGCGTCAGCTTCATCGTGTTCACGCTGCTGGTCAATGCGCGCAACAAGTTCATTGCCGGCCTTGTCGGCGAGGCTCTGTTCGATTCCACCGGTCTGGCCGGGCTGGTGTTTTATCTCGGCGCTGTCGGCGTGCTGGCAAGCCTGACGGGGGTGGCGGATGTCGCCCAGCCAGCCGCGTGGCTGGCTGGGCTTGGCATCGTCGTGGTGGCGGCGTTCAAGTGGATTGAAGCCAAGGCCGGACTGGGCGAGCGCATCCTGGTGACCGCCATCGAAACCCTGGAAACCGGAATCAACCTGTTTTCCAATACCCTGTCGTTCATGCGCGTGGCCGCCTTCAGCCTCAATCACGTGGCGCTGGCGCTGGCGATCTTTACCCTTGCCAGCGGCCTGGGGACGGCAGGACACTGGTTCACCATCGTGCTGGGCAATATCGTCATCATCGTGCTGGAAGGCGGTATCGTCGCCATTCAGGCGCTGCGTCTGATGTATTACGAGGGGTTCTCGCGCTTTTTCAGCGGGGACGGAACCGAATTCATGCCGCTTCGGCTATTGCCGGAGCGGGTCAAGGGATGATCGTTAAATCACTGAGGAGAAACAAATGACCTGGCTGATCGCATTGATGGGCGTGTCGGTAGCCGCGACGATAGGTGCGGGCGTCTGGCTTGAAATCAAGCCGCGCAGGCTGCCGGCAACTCGCTTGCTCAAGGGCGGCATGCTCGCCAATGGTTTGCTGTTCGGAATGGGACTCGCCGGCGTCATGCTGATGGGCGTGCAGGATGTGCTGGCGGCCGAGCCGGCAGCCGGTGCTGCCATGGAGATCACCCTGGGCAAAGGCTTGGCACTGCTGGGGATCGGGCTGCCCACCGGGCTCGCTGCGATTGGTGCCGCCATCGCGTTGGGCCCGATCGGCTCGGCCGCGATGGCAGTGATTGCCGAGAAACCCGAGATGTTCGGACGGACCCTGATTTACATGGGACTGGCTGAAGGGATCGCAATTTACGGTCTGGTCATGTCGATACTGATGCTTGGCAAGATTTGAGTCGATGGCCGAAACCAATATCCACCGCGGCAGTGCCCGGTTGATCGTGCTGGGCAGCGCCGGTCTCGTTGACGGCTTCCGCCTGATTGGCGCCGAAGTATATGCAGACGCCGATCCCGAGGTGGTGGACGCGGTGCTCGGCCAACTGGCCAGGGATGGCGAAGAGGCCCTGGTGCTGCTGGAAACGCACCTGGCCCACGCAGGCGGTCACTGGCTGAATCGGCTCCGCAACGAAGGCGGACGCATCGTCATTACCGAACTGCCTCCGCTCCCTGCACCGCATGATTACGCCCCTGCGGTGGATGAGGTGGTCCGCGCGGTACTGGGGCCGGAGGCACTGAATGTGTGACGCGTTTCAAGGCAAACCCCGGCGGTCATGTTTATAACAATCAACATGAATATTGATTTTTAACTTGCTGATATTTAACTAACAATGGAAGCTGAATCGCAGGTCTCCCAACTCGAGCAGGCGCTGATTCACCAGGCTGAGACTCTGGCGCGCGAGCAGCGCCAGAACGCTGAAGCGGCGCGCTCGCGCATCCTTTCCGAGTCGGCGGAAAAACTGAAATTGTCCGAGGAGCGGGAAGTTCTGGTGGCCAAGGTCGAGGCCGAGCGCCGGGTGCGGCGCCAGATCCAGGCCGCCGAGACGCATCTGTCCGCCGAACTAGACCGGCTGCGCTGGGCCCTCACCGAGTCCACCCTGTCCGAAATGAAAGTGGCGTTCATGGAGTTGGTGCGGAACGATGCGCGCTATCTGCAGGTGCTCGAAGCCTGGCTGGCTGCGGCAGCGCAGGCATTGCCGCCAGGTGATCTGGTGGCGGAAGTCCGGCCTCAAGATGAAAAGCGCCTGGCAGCGGCCTGGGATGGAATGGCTGCGCGCGCTGCATCGGGCCGTGCAGTGGTCCTCGCCAGCCATGGCCAGCCGAGCGTGGGAGGCATCCGGGTCCGCCTGGCCACCAACCGTGCGCAACTGGATCAAACCTTCGAAGCCCGGCAGTCACGCCTGGCCGACGAACTGGCGCGCGTGGCGATGGAACGCTTGTTTGCCAGCACCCCCGATCTAGGCACCCTGATCCACGGATAAGGAAAACAATGGGCAAGATTCTTGAAATCAACGGCCCTCTGGTCAAACTCGAACTGCCTCAGACGGTGATCGGCGAGCAGGTACGGGTCGGGCGCATGGGACTGGTCGGCGAGGTAATCGGCCGCGACGGCGATACTGCGCTGGCCCAGTTGTACGAAGATACCGCTGGCTTGCGACCCGGCGAGGTGGCGGAAGGACTGGGCTGGCCGCTGTCGGTGGAGCTGGGGCCGGGGTTGCTGGGCGCCATCTTCGACGGCGTGCAGCGGCCCCTGCAGGCAGTACGGGAGCAATGCGGCGACCGGATCGCGCGAGGCGTTGCGGTGCCATCGCTGCCGCGCGACAAGGCCTGGCATTTTGTTCCAGAACCTGCGCTCGGTAGCGGCAGCGCGCTGGCGGGTGGGCATGTGCTGGGCTACGTTCAGGAAACCGTGTCCATTCAGCACCGCATCCTGACCCCCCCGATGATGCTCGGCGAACTGCTGGAACTGGCGCCAGCAGGGGACTACACCTTGGATGACGTGATCGGACGGGTGAAACGGGCCGATGGCCGGATCGAAAAGCTGCACCTGTTCCACCGCTGGCCGGTGCGTACCGCTCGGCCATTCAAGCAGCGCGATCACGCAGTGGCGCCGCTGATTACCGGTCAGCGCATCCTGGACACCTTTTATCCGTTGCTGAAGGGCGGCAAGGCGGCGATTCCCGGCCCCTTCGGCGCCGGCAAGACCATGCTGCAGCAGCAGATCGCGCGCTGGTGCAACGCCGAGATCGTCATTTACGTCGGCTGCGGCGAGCGCGGCAACGAACTCACCGACGTGCTCGAATTCATGCCCGAGCTGAAGGATCCACATACCGGCCGGCCATTGATGGAGCGTACGCTGCTGGTGGCCAATACCTCCAACATGCCGGTGGTGGCGCGTGAAGCCTCGATCTATGTCGGCATCACGCTGGCCGAGTATTTTCGCGACCAGGGCTACGACGTGGTGATGGTGGCCGACTCGACCAGCCGCTGGGCCGAGGCGCTGCGCGAGGTGGCTGGCCGTTTGGGCCAGATGCCGGTGGAGGAGGGCTATCCGGCCTACCTCGGCTCGCGGCTGGCCGCCTTTTACGAGCGCGCCGGGCGGGTCGAGACCTTCGCCGGCGATCACGGTTCGGTCACCCTGATCGGTGCGATATCGCCGCCCGGCGGCGACTTCTCCGAGCCGGTCACCAGCCACACCAAGGAAATCATCCAGACCTTCTGGGCCTTGTCGAAGGAACTCGCCGACGCTCGTCATTATCCGGCGGTGGACTGGCTGGAAAGCTTCTCCGGTTATGTCGGCTCCGCAGCGAAGTGGTGGGCGGAAAATGTAGACCCGAATTGGGAATCTGCCCGTGCCGAAGCGCTCGATCTGCTTGCCGCATCCGAGGAACTGCAGCGTATCGTCAACCTGGTCGGCGTCGAGGCCTTGTCCTCCGAACAGCGCTGGACGCTGGAGGCGACCGGCCTGATCAAGGAAGGCTTGCTGCAGCAGTCGGCCACGGATGAGATGGACAGCTTCGCCTCGCCGGAAAAGCAGTTCGCGCTGCTTGCGGCCCTGCTGGACATCTATCGTCAGGGCATGAAGTTGGTGAGGCTCGGTGCACCGGCCCGACGCCTGCTTCAGATGCCGTTACTTGCGCAGGCACGTCGCTGGAAGAGTCAGCACGCCTCGGAAGACATCGCTGCACTGAAGGCCAGGATTGCCGCCATCCCGGATGCTTTCAATCCCTTGATTGAGGAATACGCGAGCACCGCCACGCCCTCGGCCATGGGGGAATCCAGACTATGAAAAACATCGAGTTCCGCACCGCCACCTCCGTCCAGGGGGGGCTCGTCGTCATGGGCGGTGTGCCAGGGGTGGCGGCCGGCTCACGGGTGCAATTGCGCGACCATGCTGGCCGTGTACGTTCCGGCCTGGTGATCCGCACGGCCGACGATGCCGTGCTGGTGGAGGTATTCGAAGGCACCGACGAACTTGATCTGGAACGCACCTGGGTGCGCTTTCTCGACGAGCCGTTCAAGCTGCCGGTGTCGCGCGACATACTTGGCCGTGTGTTCAACGGCAGCGGACTTCCGCGCGACGGGCGCCCGCCGATCATTTCGGCCGACCGCCGCGACGTCAATGGCGAGCCGCTCAACCCAGCGGCGCGCGCCTATCCGCGCGAGTTCATCCAGACCGGCATTTCCGCAATCGACGGCATGAATTCGCTGACGCGCGGCCAGAAGCTGCCGATCTTTTCCGGCGGCGGCCTGCCCCACAACCGCGTCGCTGCGCAGATCGTGCGCCAGGCCAAACTTTTGGGCGAGGAGGCCACCGAGTTTGTGGTGGTGTTCGCAGCATTTGGTGCCTCCCATTCTGACGCGCGTTTTTTCCGGGAGAGCTTCGAGGAAAGCGGGGTGCTGAACAAGGTGGTGATGTTCCTCAACCTCGCCGACGAGCCGGTGATCGAACGGCTGCTCACCCCGCGCGCGGCGCTCACCGCGGCCGAGTACCTGGCCTTCGACCTCGATTACCATGTTTTGGTGGTGATGACCGACATGACCGCCTACGCCGAGGCGCTGCGCGAAGTGGCGGTGTTGCGAGGCGACGTGCCTGCGCGCAAGGGCTATCCGGGCTATCTCTATTCCGACCTCGCAGAAATTTACGAGCGGGCAGGGCGCATCAAGAACCGGCGCGGTTCCATCACCATGATTCCGGTGCTGTCGATGCCCTCCGACGACATTACCCACCCGATCCCCGACCTCACTGGCTACATCACCGAGGGCCAGATCGTTCTTGGGCGCGAGCTCGCCAACCAGGGCGTGTATCCGCCGGTCACCGTGCTGCCGTCGCTTTCCCGATTGATGAAGGACGGCATCGGCAAGAACTTCACCCGCGAGGACCATCCGCACGTCGCCAGCCAGTTGTTCGCCAGCTATGCCAAGGCGCTGGAAGTGCGCGGCCTGGCAGCGATCATCGGCGCCGAGGAATTGAGCGACGCCGACCGCCGCACCCTGCAGTTCGCCGACGCCTTCGAACGTCGCTTCATCGGCCAGGGCGAGGACGAGGACCGCAGCGTGCATGAGACCCTCTCGATCGCCTGGGATCTGCTTTCGATGCTGCCACCGGAAGCACTGATCCGCGTTTCCGAGGAAGAACTGGCGAAGTATCACAAGGGGCAAACGAGGTGAAGGTGGAGCAAGTTTCAGCTTGCATATTTATATTTAAATCATATTGATATTGGAATGTTGTGATTTTTCACTTGAGATATGAATCTGTCGCAGGCCGGCTGTGAAGAAGCGCTTATCCGTCCCTCCCACCAAAAGTGCCTTGCTGCAGGTAGGCCGTCAGGCACGGTTCCTGGAGCAGGGCAGGCAGATGCTGGAAAAGAAACGTGATCTGCTCACCCGACTGGTGTATGAACGCCTGGCGCAATACCGCACGTTGCGGGCAGAATCCGCGCGCGAACTCGCCGAGGCCTACCGCTGGCTGGGCATCGTGCAAATGCGCATGGGCGCGCAGATGCTGCGCCAGTCAACGACCGGGCTGAAACCGGCGGTGGCGATCAAGGTGGTGGCACGCTCCAGCGTAGGGGTGGAATACCCCAGCGTATCGGCCGAGCCGTTGCCGCTTCAGCCCGTAGGCCTGATGTGGACCGATGTCAGCTTCGACGAGGCCCGTCTGCGGCTGCGCGATCTGACCGTCACGCTGGCGCGGCTGGGCGAGGCGGAAAATGCCCTATGGCGGCTGCTGGCTGCCAGCCGCAAGACGCAAAAACGCGTCAACGCGCTCAAATACAACATCATCCCGCGTTACCAGGCTACCGTTCATCACATCCGTGCCGCGCTGGAAGAGGACGAGCGCAACACCCTGTTCCAGATCAAGGTGCTGCGGGCGCGCCCTCCGGCTTAACCCCGCCCTCGGTCTGCATGCGATTTTGCCCCGCATGCTTTTCCTTTGTGTTTTGCAGGGTTCTGCGCGACTACTGATTATTGACGAGCATATTCGCACGCCATTCCCTGACACGGGCAATCAGCGCCTCGGGGTGTTCGCTGGTGATCTTCGGGGAATCGGCATAGATCGTGCCTGCATCGCCGTCTAGACAGAGGGGGTCGCCTTCGGAGATGCGGGTTTGCCCCAGCGTGGCCTGTTTGGCGTCTTCATCGATGCACAGTTCGGCGCAGCCGACGAGACAGACCTTGCCCATTTGACGCGCGACGACGGCGGCATGGGAGGTGCGCCCGCCGCTGGCGGTGAGCACGCCGCAGACGACGGCGATACCGGCGATGTCGCTGGTGGCGACGTCGTTGCGCACCAGGATGGCGGGCGTGCAGCGCTCGGCAAACGCCTGGGCGGCCTTGACGGAGAACGCGGCAGGCCCTTGGGCAACACCGGTTCCGGCCGGGATGGCTCGCCCCAGGGGTGGCTTGCTGGATTTCACACGCCGGATGGTGATGGCGTCGACGTCGATGCCGGACAATCTTCCAAGTGCTTCCTCCGGAGTGATGAGCCCGCTGTCGACCTGGTCGACCGCCATGCGCAGCGAGGCAAGCGCGGTGCGCTTCGCGGTGCGGGTTTGCAGCATGAAGAGTTCGCCGTTTTCGACGGTGAATTCGAATTCCTGGGCGTCACGAAAATTTTGCTCCAGGGAGTCGCCGACCTGGGCGAGCTTTTGCATGAGCCAGGTGGGGACATCGTTTTCGGCGGTCACCCGGCGGCGTCCCGAGACGATGTCCTCGCCCTGGGCCTGCTGCAGCCAGTCGATATACAGCCGGTTTTCTCCGTTCGAAGGGTCACGGGTGAAGCCGACGCCCGCGCCCGAGTTGCCGCCGGCGTTGCCGAACACCATGCGCTGCACGGTCACCGCAGTGCCCAGATCGTCCGCCAGCACATTCAGACGCCGGTATTCCACCGCCTTACCCGACATCCAGGACGCGAACACGGCATGGGTGGCGGCGGCCAGCTGTTCGAACGGATCCTGCGGAAACTCCTGACCGGTGTGGTCGCGATACAGCACGAGGTAGGTGCGCGCGAGTTCGCGCAGCGCGCGAAAATCGAGTTGCCGGGCGATGTCGGCGCCGGTGCGGCGCAAGGTGGCATCCAGCACCGCCTCGAACGGCGCGGCCGGGATGCCGGCAACGATCTCGGCAAAGGCCTGGATCAGGCGGCGATAGGAATCCCACACCAGCCGGTGATCACCGGTCAGCCGTAGCAGTCCTGCCAGCGACACATCGTTGAGTCCGACGTTGAGCACGGTTTCCATCATGCCGGGCATGGAAACCGGCGCGCCCGAACGAACCGAAACCAGCAGGGGACGGCGCGCGCTGCCGAATCCAAGACCTGTGGTGCGCTCAAGATCGCGGATGCCGGATTGCAGCGCATCCGGCAAGTGCGCCTTCATGCCGTTTTGCATCTGGATGGCGCTGCACCAGTCGGTGCCCATGACAAAGCCCTGCGGCACCGGCAAGCCCATCGCGGCCATGCGGATCAGATTGTGTGCCTTGAACCCGGCAAGTCGCGCTTCCGGCACGCCGTCGCGTCCATTGAGGTCGAACACCGGCAGCCGTGCTGCCGATCTGCTTTTACCCTTAGGCATGGATCACTTTGCCCATCACATGATCACGCAGCAGAAGCGCCACATGCATCAGGCCGTCAGCAGCTTCCTCAAGGTTGCGTGCCGCCTCGACGACGCCGAACACGTCAGCGAATGGACGTGAGTCGCCTGCCAGGGTCCGCTTCACTTCGCGTTCGGCCAGATCGCTCGCATGCTCCATGGTGCGGATGGCGTGCACCGCCTGCAGAAAATCGTCCATCTCCTCGCGCGGCACGCCGCGGCGGGCATGACGCGATGCGGCCAGCGCCTTGACCAGCTCGCGGCTGGCATTGGCGACCGGGTCCACCAGTTTGCTCAAGGCAAAAATCGAACTGTCTGGCGCCTTGGGTGAGAGCGTGATGTGAAACACCGCTTCTTCCAGATCGTCGGCAATGTCGTCTGCCGCGCTCATCAAATGCAGCATGAAATTGTCGCCTTCGAGCTGGGTGCTACGCGCGCTGTTCAATTCCCGGTCGGCCGCTGTTTCCCAATCCTTGGCCCGTTCCGCCAAGGCAGCAACCTCGTTCTGGCGTCCTGTCTGCGCAGCTTCCAGCGCTGCGCGCACCGTATCGGCCAGTTCAACGATCAGACCGGCATGCTCCAGTGCTGTGTCCAGCATGGCGTCCTCAGTGGAGCGTACCTGCGATGCCAGTTCGGTGCGTATCTCGTCCGCAACCAGCGAGGCCGGCTGGCCCTGGGACAGTCCTTCAAGCGCCTGTTTCAGATTGAAACGCAGAAACTGCACCGCCCGGTTTTCCGTCAGCAGATCGTCCAGCCGGTCTCCCGGCCTCAACTGACCACCATAGGCAAAGCTCATGGCGTCGAAAATCAGTTGCTCGCCGCCGGCCTTTAGCCAGGCCATGTGACCGATGTTGCCGACAGCCGCCCACTTGAGCAGGCCGATCGCCGCCTTGCGCGGGACAAACAGGCGCAGGCGCTTGCGCGCCCGGTTCCAGTCGATGAGGAAGACCAGCCGCGAACCGAGGTTACCCAGATATTCGCGTAGCTGGGTATTGCTGCGCGCCGTGTAACTCCCCACGCAGAGGTGGTAGACGCCGTCCTCCATCCCGGCGTCCTTGCGCGAACGCGTGTCCTGCCATTCAACCGCGTAGCCGTCGAACAGGCTTTGAAAGAACAGCAGGCGTGGCAGATGGACGTCGGTGTAGGTGACTGACACGGTTCGGCCCGCCACATGAATCACCAGCACATGGGCATCGGTGGTGCCGATGTCGTTTTGCAGGACCAGTTTGTCGCCCACGCGGGTTGCGGTGGCGGACAGACCGGGATGATCGAACTTGAGCGGTGCGGTACGGTTGATGCCATCCATGAACGCGGCGATCAGCGCCCGGTCGGCGTCGCGGATGCCATAGGCGCGGCAACCGTCGATGGTTTCGCTGGCCAGGCTTCCCTGCAACGCATTGAGCGCCCGATGCATGTCCATCACCAGAAGATGGAGGCTGTCTCCAGCCTTGCGATCTCCCGAAGTGATGGCATGGATCTGGTCAGCCGCCAGTTCTTCACCCGCTCCATCCAGGACGGCGAAAGCCTGCAGGCGTTGCGCGAATACTGTACTTTCAGGAATCTCGGCCACGCGCAGCGGCTCCAGCATTTCAGCCACATCGGAAAAGGCTTCTCGCACGATTCGGGTGGATTCCGGAATGCGGTAGCGCCCCTGGCCCAGCCGCTCGGAATCGCCCACCACCCGGTCCATATTGCTGTCCTGCACCCCCGCGGCCAGCCGTTCTGCGCGCAGGCTCGACGTCACTGCATCCGGGCGCTCGGCGTGCGCCTGTGCAGCTTGCAGCAGGGTGAAACGGTACTTGACACGATCATTCGCGGAGAGTGCCCGATTGACCAGGCTCGGAAGCAGCAGGGCCTGCTCATTGAGCGAATCGAGGATTCGGGTTTTTTCTGTCATAGGAGCAGCATATGACATATTCATTAACGATATGTGACAGCTCACGTCGGTTATGGAATTTTGAATTTTCCGCGCGCAAGACTTGAACCTACTCAGCTTGAATAGACGATTTAACTATTTATACTGTATATCTCGTTACAAACGTGAGGATTTAGCCATGATCGATGACACCAACAAGCCTGCCGAAACTGTGGCAGCCACCCCAAATACAGTCACTGCGAATGCCAAGCTGAAAGTGGCCACGCCGGCCACAGCACGAAAGACAGCTGGTTCTACCAAATCTGCAGCCTCAAAGCCAGTCAGAAAACAGCCGGTCGCAGCAAGCAAAAACCTCAAACGACCAGTCGCGGCAAGCAAACCTGCTTCGGCAAGCAAACCTGCGCAGGTGGCGAAGCCGGTTGCTCCTAAAAAGGCTGACAAGCCTGCCAAGGCAAAAAAGGTCAAGCTGGTTCGCGACAGCTTCACGATGCCGGAAGCGGAGTACGCCGTTATCGCATTGCTGAAAAAGCGCTGTCTGGCTGCAGGCGTCTCGGCCAAGAAAAGCGAGATTCTCCGGGCAGCCGTGGCGGTGCTCGCGAAGCTGAACGATTCATCGGTAATCGCGGCCATACGCCGGCTTGAAGTGATCAAGACAGGGCGACCGACCAAGGGCTCAAAGTAGCTTGTTGATGGAACCCTTGATATACCGTTGATTGGCCACAGGCCTGATCCTTCCGAGAAGCCGTGCGGATCAGACTGCGAGCCAAGTTGTAGCTACAGTTCAAGCACGACGATCCAGCCGACTGCTGCTCCCATCTAAACTTAATGCGGTCTGATGTGAAACAGCTTCCAGCTTCCCGCACTGGGGTGGCGGTGTTTGCTTCGTCGCTTTACATCATCTTCTCGAGGCTACGCACGAGTACAACCACATTCTGGCTGCCGAGCCGATTGATGAAGAGTTCGATGTTGAAATAATTACCATCGCGGTGCCGAGCCTGAAATGGAATGGCACAGTGACAGAGAAAAGCCAGTCGTGAGTTGATCCGGTCTTCCAGTACCAGTTCGGTGTCCTTCATATGGGGCAGGAGTGTGGACACATGGCGTCCTCCCAATTCATCCTTCCGGTAGCCAAACACCTGTTCGCACGTAGGGCAGCAGTTCAGGATTACGCCCTTGTCGTTGAGGGCGATCATCGCTAAATCATTGGGAATAACAGCATGCAGGTCGAACTGGGAACCCTCATTAACTTGAGCGCCCTTGACCTGTTGGTGTTGGTGGGCTGTCGCCATGATGGCCTCCTAAGCTGTCGCTTGGGGAATTCCCCAAAGGCCGAACATATTGCATTCAATAAGTGAAACATTTATGAAGGCAGCAGAATTGCCCCTTTCCCCCGGCACTATGGGGGCGGTTGAAACACTCATTCATTGCCCCCCATTATTCTGGTTGAGATAGCGCGCTCATCAGATAAGGATGTAGCATTAAGAAAGTTACTTCCCACAGATAAAGAGGATATTCGCGATGAGAAAAACCCCTTCTGAAACATACATCGAAAAAGCCAAACTATTGAGCAAGGAAGATACCGAGCGTTTATTGTCGAGAATGCGAACCAAGTTGATGCGCAGGCTAGAAGACAAAAAACTGAGCGCGGTGGAGGTTGTGGCAATACAGCTTGAGATCGAGGATGAGGATCTCGATGAATGGCGAAAGAAGTGGGCTGAATTAAAGCAAAAGATTAAAGCCAAGTAGGCTTTCGTCATATGTAGAAGTTCAGCCCCGGTCTGACAGATCCCCTTTTTTTGGCGTCTGGATTGTCAGGTTAGCCCATTTGTCGATTTTTCCGTCATGCCTTATCCGCAATCAGGGTTTACAGAGGCGTGCAGGCTGGCGAAGCTTGCATGTTCAATGCCGGTGGCAAGTTGAGCGTTTCGCCAGCTAACAGGCAATGTCACCGGTGCTGTACGCCCGCGCTGCCGCTCGTAAACTCCCTTGCTCTACTCAGAGCCGTGCCTTTGCGATCGGGGAAGGTGAGAATCAACACGCCGTTTTCAAAGCTTTGTTTCAACTTCGAAGCCTTGACCGAATCCGGAAGGGTCAGGGTTTTTGCAAAAGCGCGGCTGCTCCAGCTTTGCGCCTCTTGCTGACCCACCATGGTTGTGCTGGCCGTCTCGGCGATAATTGAAAGTAAAAGTAACTGCCCATCCAGGCGTACATGGATATCCTCCGCCTTGAAGCCGGGAAGAGGAATCTCAAGTCGATAGCCGTCCTGGGTATGTTGCAGCATTGAAACCGGGGTAGACATCATGAAAGCTGGCGGCGGAACGAACATGACCGGCACGGCGTTCATCGCGTCGAATTGGTGCTCCAACGCCGCCTGCACTCTGATGAGTTCAGCCCAGGGGTTGGAATAAAAGGCTTGCGCAGGGGCAAGCCGGGTTCAGGCTGCTTTCTGCTTGTATTCAACCCATTTGGCCACTTGCTCGTCCCAGTCGTCTGAACGGAAGTAGGGGTTGGAACGCGGCTCCTTGATCATGCGGGGATCAACCGGGATATCCATCCCCTCGAGGAAGTTGGTCAGACCGATGCGCTCGATCATTTCGCCGGTACGCTCATGATCCAGCGCGTTCTCCGCGAAGAAATCCAGGACGTTGCGTGC
>Ga0326726_10000434_pt1 | contig 39539 bp, 42 predicted proteins | sample MHFenrmetagenome_2_FD_207603 | JGI IMG/M metagenome (GOLD analysis project Ga0326726, IMG submission 207603) | Lab enriched peat soil microbial communities from Michigan Hollow, Ithaca, NY, United States - MHF15MN | ecosystem: Environmental > Terrestrial > Soil > Wetlands > Peat | place: USA... | reverse complement strand
ACGATCAGTGAGTCGAAAGACTTGGATTTTATGGCGAGTCGCGCCCCCCGCGGGCGCGTGGATTGAAACATCACCTGGGCGCTCCATTTACAATTCTGATGTGTCGCGCCCCCCGCGGGCGCGTGGATTGAAACCGGATGTCTCACGAACAAAATCATCCTGCAAAAGGTCGCGCCCCCCGCGGGCGCGTGGATTGAAACATCAAAAAGCAGATCTTCAGTTGCCCCAACCAGGTCGCGCCCCCCGCGGGCGCGTGGATTGAAACAGGTGGAATCCGGCGACGCCACGGCTTGTAGAAGTCGCGCCCCCCGCGGGCGCGTGGATTGAAACCGCGGAAAAAGCGGATGGCAGACCGAGGCGGCCCGTCGCGCCCCCCGCGGGCGCGTGGATTGAAACTGCGCGTCTTTCGCCAGTTTGTTGACCTGGTTAGTCGCGCCCCCCGCGGGCGCGTGGATTGAAACCGCCGGCCTTGCGATGGCGCTGTAAGGAGCAACGGTCGCGCCCCCCGCGGGCGCGTGGATTGAAACATGCGGTGATCACGGCGACCAACGAGGGGCGGTGGTCGCGCCCCCCGCGGGCGCGTGGATTGAAACATGGCCGTATGGTAATCAGGAGCATCAGCTAGAGTCGCGCCCCCCGCGGGCGCGTGGATTGAAACGGCGGCCAAGCGGTCGCGTTCGGCTTGCTCGGTAGTCGCGCCCCCCGCGGGCGCGTGGATTGAAACAACAAGTCACGACACGGAAACATCATCGAGTTGATGTCGCGCCCCCCGCGGGCGCGTGGATTGAAACGCGCACTCGCTCAGAAACCTGTGCGCCAGCTCCGTCGCGCCCCCCGCGGGCGCGTGGATTGAAACTTTCTGCAATTCTCCACAAATAAACAGAAATAGGTCGCGCCCCCCGCGGGCGCGTGGATTGAAACAAGGCAGCCCCCTTGGGGGGGCGCAGCCTCAGGGGGTCGCGCCCCCCGCGGGCGCGTGGATTGAAACCAGCTCCAGCGAATGCTCGAACGAGATGCTCGCGGTCGCGCCCCCCGCGGGCGCGTGGATTGAAACAAGCCAGAAAAGGGTTTCGGTCGGAGACATAGGTCGCGCCCCCCGCGGGCGCGTGGATTGAAACTTCGAGGTCGGCAAGCACCTTCTCGGTGATATTCGTCGCGCCCCCCGCGGGCGCGTGGATTGAAACACGTCTCGATTCACTCGCCAGGCGGCGACATGAGTCGCGCCCCCCGCGGGCGCGTGGATTGAAACCTATGGGGGAATAGGGGACGGGGAATAGGGGACGGGGACGGGGAATAGGGGACGGTATTCACTTTGTTCACTTTTTTGTCGAAAGCGGGGACTTGATGGATACGCTGGCGACAGTGGGTTGGCGACAGGGACTCTCATGCCAGTTAGCACAAACTTCCGTTTTGTTGATATATCCCCTTGGGTGTTGGGCCGCGGTTCGTTCAATTCTAGGACGACGGCGTCGTTCGTTGCCTTGTTGATGTGGAGGCGGTTCGGTTCATGATTCCTGCCGGGTCCAGATCTGGCGGGCGGCGTAGTCTTCATCTTTCAGGGCCATGCAGAGGTACTCCATCCTGTCGGGGGTGATTTCAAGCATCATACCGGCCCACCCTTTGATCCATTGCTCGGGTTTGCCGAAGAGGCGGTAGATTTCCATGAATTCCGGTTCGCCCTGTTTGATGAGGCGGGCATGCCCGGTTACCTGCAATCCTTCTACGCCATGCCAGTCGTCGGTTGCCTCCGATCTTGACGAGAAGATGCCGACGCTTGCCCAGGGGTTCATCTGGATGTTGCGGATCTTGGTGCCGGGTTCGGCGGCCATGTAGAGCGTCAGTCCTTTCGACCTGAACTCGATGGGCGTGGCGCGGGGTATGTTGTCCCGGCAGGTGGAAAGGACACAGATGCGGCTTGATGCGAGGAATTTAAGGATCCTGGCTTCGAGCTCTTCGGCTTTAAGCTTTCGGGTGCATCTTTTGGTGAGTATGTCAGGTGCCTTGAGTTCGCTCATGGTGTGTCTCCTTTATTCGTTCGTTTACGCTTTACGAGGCGCTTATTGCTCCAGCGATTAAACCTATCAAATCCATATAGGGCATATTGTCATCCTGAGGCCGGCAAGGCCGGGTGACGAATCCATAAATTATCATTCTATAATATTATGGGTCCTTCATTCTGTTGCGCTTCATGGGGAGAGTGTCTTCCTGTGCAACCGGGATGAGAGTCTTTTGTTATTATAAAATAAGTGTATGTGCCTGCTTTTTCTTATATATAATAAGTGATTTTGTATAAGCGTTTCGTATAAAGGAGCCTGGTGCCGGGCCAGGCTGTTTATGCCTTGAACGCTTGTTTGATTCCGAAAAAGATTCCACTCAACCCCCAGGAGTGATTCCAACATTCTATAACAGGCGCAGTTGCTCAGGCAATCGCTGGTTGCGGGCGGTCGACGGGAATCATTGTCAATCGTAAAGCGATCTGAACGTGCATTCCAAAGTATTCCCCCTTGTGCTGGCTGCCTCGTTGTTTGTGGCACTAAGAGTTCAGGCGGCGGCGTTGCCGGATGCCGGGAGCATCATGCGAGTACAGCAACCCGGTCAAGGGCTGACGGAAGAACTCCCGGTGGCCGGATCGGGCGACGGCGATTTTGCGCCTGAGTCCGGCGGGGTCAGGGTGTCGGTCAATGGTTTTATTTTCAGCGGTTATGAGGGCATTGCCGGGGAAGCAGAGCTGCAGGAGCTTGTGGCCGGGGCCGTAGGGCGACGACAGAGCTTCAGCGAACTCAAGGCCCTTGCATCAAAAGTCACCGATCATCTCCGGAAAAAGGGGTGGTTCCTCGCCCGGGCTTATCTTCCAAAACAGGAGGTGACTTCGGGCATGGTCAGGATCGCCATCCTTCAGGGCAATAGCGATGCCGAGGTCCGGATCGGCAGGGATCCCGGCGTGAGGATTTGTGAATCGCGCCTGTTGCGCATCGGAAAGCTGGGGGTGCGCCCCGGTGAGCCGCTTGACGAACGGGCTCTTGAGCGTTCGGTATTGCTCATGAACGACCTGCCAGGAGTCAGTGCCAGGGCAGCGCTGTCGAGTGGAAGGGAGCCCGGCAGCAGCATGGTCGATTTCATGGTTTCGGAGGGCGCCTTGGTTTCCGGCGTGGTTTGGGGCGACAACCAGGGCAATCGGTACACGGGGGTCTGGCGAGGCAATGCGATGGTTTCCCTGAACGATCCGGGGCGGTACGGTGATCAGCTCAAGGTAATGGCGACCGTGGCGTCCGGGCTCGAGCAGGGGCGCATCGACTACACGGTGCCGCTCCGTGATGATGGGCTCCGGGGCTCCCTGGGGCTTTCCGTCATGCATTATCGCCTGGGCGAAGAGATCGCGGTCCTGAAATACGCTGGATGGGGGCGCACCATGTCTGCCGGACTGAGCTACCCACTGCTTCGAAGCCGCAAGGCGAACGTTTCGAGCACTCTTACCGCTTTCTATAAGGAGCTGGTCGATTCCCAGTCCGGCACGGATCTGCGAAACAGGCATATTCCGAGCCTCCAACTGGGGTTCAGCGGTTCGTGGTTCGACACGTGGCTCAGCCATGGGTATACGATCTGGAGCGTTACCGCCGTGGCGGGAAGCCTTCATGAATCGATTGCCGACATCCACCTACCCGGCACGGAGGGTGGATACAGCCGTTTCAATATCGAGGTTTCCAGGCTTGAGCGACTTGCCGACCGTTTGACGTTGCACGGTGCATTGAGCGCCCAGTATGCTCCTGTCAATCTCGACAGCAGTGAGAAGTTTTACCTGGGCGGTCCGGAAGGGGTACGGGCATATCCGATCGGCGAGGCCGGCGGGGATATGGGGCAACTCTGCCATGCTGATCTCAGCTACAGCGTCCCCACACCGGCCGGCTGGGGTAACCTCCAACTTATCTGCTTCTATGATGCTGGCCATATCACGCTCAACAGTGACCGATATGTCGGTGACGTCATGACGGCAACCTTCCGCAACGAGTACTGGCTGCAAGGTACCGGCGCGGGTCTCAACTACACTTTCGGCAGACGATTCAGCGTTCGCGGGAACTGGGCCCATGTTATCGGGCAGAACCCAGGCAGGAGCTTTTTCGGGAAAAATGCCGATGGCCGAAGTGACCGGAGCCGGTTCTGGCTTCAGGCCGCTCTGTTCTTTTAGGGTCGATGATCGGCCGGTTTCAACGAAGTGACAATCGATCGACAAGAATTCAGTACAACTCAGACTGCTAATCAAAAATAAAATCAAGGCGGATCCCCCTATGATGTACACGTCTCCTGTTGCGCTCAACCGTGAGCAGCATGCATCGCTGACCATCAGCCCCAGTCCGGCCGGGTTTCGATTTGCTGCCGAAGCCCTGACCGTGATGATCGCCGCATCGGAGTTTTTCGATGCCGGACGCTGCTATCCCATCATCTTCACCCAGACTCCAGACAACAGTCTGATGCCGCTTGTCCTGCTCGGGCTTGAGAAGAGCGAAAACCTGTTCGTCGATGAATCCGGAAAGTGGGATGCGCCCTACATTCCTGCCTTTGTGAGGCGTTACCCGTTCATCACGACCGATGAGACGGACGGGCGGATGACGGTCTGTTTCGATGAGGCGTATGACGGGTTCAACCTCGATGGCGGGCTGCCGCTGTTCGAAAACGGCGAGCCCACCGAAAAAGCCAGGGAGATCCAGGCTTTCCTGCAGGACTTCTACGTCAGGATGAAGCAGACCGGAGAGTTCTCGAGCATGCTCCTTGAACTGGGGCTGCTTCGCCAGATATCGGCGCAGGCCAGTCTTGAGGATGGTCGGAAATATGATCTGAACGGCATGCTCGTGGTGGACGAACAGAAGCTCTCCCTGTTGAGCGACAGCGAAATCGTCAGGCTTTTCAGGAACGGCAACCTGGCGCTTATCCATGCGCACCTGCTGTCGCTGCGCAACCTCGGGCTTCTGGTGACCATGAAAGGAAAAAAGATCGGGCGTGACTGACGGTTCAACGGGATAACAGCGAGGCTATATGAAGAGGATCCACAAGATCGTATGGCCGGCCATCAGGCAGAAAAGGGTGGTCGTCCCGGAAAAGGCTTCCTGCAAGGGATGCCTGACGATTCTTGTGGGTTCGCTTGGCCTTGCCGCTCAGTTTGGACTGGCTGGTCCGGCCTTTTGCATGGATCCCGGAGAGCTTCCGACCGGCGGCACGATTACCGCCGGTAGCGGTCAGGTGTCGTCTGACGGCAGCGTGATGACCATTAACCAGACGAGCCAGAAGCTGATTGCCGAATGGGAGAGCTTCAATATCGGTTCGGAGGCGTCCGTCCGGTTTGTTCAGCCTGGCCGGGACGCAACGGCGCTCAACCGCATCAGTGACCAGAATCCGAGCACTATTTTCGGGTCGCTTGCAGCAAACGGCCAGGTTTTTCTGATCAATCCGCGCGGCATCATTTTCGGGAGCACCGCACAGGTCGATGTTGGCGCACTGGTCGCCACGACGCTCGACATGCAGGAGAGCGATTTCCTGGCAGGCAGGTACCGGTTCAGCGGCTCCGGTAGGTCGGGCAGCATTACCAACGAGGGCTCCATCAGAAGTGCGGATGGCGGAGTGGTCGCCTTCATTGCGCCGAAGGTGGTCAACGCAGGGAGAATCGAGTCTGCCGGTGGTTCTGTGGCGCTTGTCGCGGGCAGCAGTGTTTCCCTTGATTTTCAGGGCCGCGGACTGATCAGCTACACCGTGGACGAAGGGGCTCTCGGGGCCCTTGCCGAAAACCGTGGGCTGGTCAAGGTGGGTGGCGGCATGGTGGTCATGACGGCCAAAGCTGCGGATGCCGTGAGGCAGTCGGTGGTGAACCATACCGGCATCATCGAGGCAGACGGGATGCGGGATCGTGGCGGGCGGATATTCCTCGATGCCGATGGGGGTATGACGACGGTGAGCGGCACGCTCGATGCGTCATCGGTACAGGGTCGAGGCGGTCGAATCGTGGTGACCGGTGACCGGGTTGCGGTCGGCAGCGGTGCGCATCTCAATGCATCAGGTTATGCGGGTGGTGGCGAGGTGCTGGTCGGCGGGAGCTGGCAGAACAGCGATCCCGCCGTCAGGCAGGCAACGGGGACCGTCATCGATTACGGAGCGCTGCTCGAAGCCAATGCAACCGGTCTGGGGGATGGCGGAACGGTTGTCGCCTGGTCCGACGTAAAGAGCAAGGCCTCGGTCACCAGGGCGTACGGCACCTTCGAAGCGAAAGGGGGTGTGCTTGGCGGCAACGGCGGGCGCATCGAAACCTCGGGGCACTGGCTCGATATCGCCGGTTCGCGTGGTTCGGCATCGGCCGTGTCGGGCAATGCCGGCGTCTGGCTGTTCGATCCGTATGACGTCACCGTTACCAGCGCAAAAGCCAATGGCGACTTCACCAGTAACAGCGGTACCGATACCTGGTTACCGTCTGGCGGCTCCTCCACCATCCTGAACACCGACATCACCAGCCGTCTGGACGCTGGCACGAACGTGGTCATCACCACGGGATCGTATGGCCCGGATTCCGGTGATATTACCGTAAACAGCGGCATCATCACCGGAACGACGGGGGCGACGCGAAGCCTCACCCTCAAGGCCGACAGGGACATCATTCTCAATGCGGAGATCGGGAATACGACCGGTATGCTCGATCTGACCTTCAACGCAAACAGGACGATCAGAGGCACCGGAGATCTCAGCGGCAGCGGTGGCATCACGTTCAACATGGGCAGTGGCACGGGAACCTTCGGCGGCGTGATCAGCGGCACCAGAAGCCTGACGAAGTCCGGGAGCGGCACGCTGGTGCTTTCGGGAGCGAACAGCTACAGCGGGGTTACGACGATTGAAGGAGGAACGTTATCGATCACGAATGACGGGGCACTTGGCACGACAGCCGGCAACACGACGGTTAAGAGCGGCGCCACGCTTGACCTGCAGAACGTGACGAGCACCGAGCCGATCGTTTTGAAAAATGGCGGGAAGTTGTCGGTCAGCACGGGTGCAGGCACCTTTGGAGGCCTGGTCGATGCGAGCGATGTCGGCACGGCGACGCTTTTTGCATCGCCAGGCGCAACGCTGACCCTGCCGACATTGACCTCAGGGGCAAAGTTGACCTATACCCTGCAAGGCGGGGGTGATTTCATCCTTGGGTCGGCAGAGAGTTTCCAGGAGTTCAATGACCTCACGCTTGACGGCATCAAAAACCTGACCTGGTATGAGGCAAACGAAGGTACCCTTGCTATTACTACAAGTACGACTGCTCTGACCGGCAATCTGGAGATTTGGAATGAGAACCTTCTGACCATGCGGGGCGGTATCCTTAGCAGCTCCGGTTCGAGGATTTTCCACGGTCCGCTGAGTCTGAGGAGTAGTAGCGACATCTCGATGTATGGCTCATCGTTTACTTTTTACGGAACGGTTGACAGCCGCAGTGTTAACGGCACATTCATGGTTAATGCGAGCAACAACGGGCCGGTCGAGTTCAAGGAGGCGGTGAGGTCAAAAAGTCTTTCGATCTACGGTGGAATCCTGACTGCCCAGTCGATCGATGTGAGCGGACTTCTATCTGTGAATAATTCCCTTGACAGCGTCATTACCGGCCTCATCAGCGGCTCCGGAGGGTTAACCCTGGGCGGGAACGGTAAACTTACCCTCGCCAGACCGGACAACACCTATACGGGTGCTACGAGCATAACGCAGGGCATTCTGAGCGTGTCGAGGCTTTCGAATGGAGGTTCCCAAAGCAGTATAGGCGCCTCTTCCAGCGCATCCGCAAATCTGAAGGTCTCAACGAGCGGTTGGTTGCAATATACCGGCGGCACGGTTGCCATTGATCGAGGTATCAATCTGTTTAGCGGGGGTGGAATTGAAGTCGTTGATTCCGGGGCGACGCTCTCTGTTGGGGGAGTGATACAACCCGGTGGCGGTCCCCCGATTGGGAGTTTCGTGAAATCGGGGTTAGGCACGTTGATGCTTACGGGCAACAATACCTACACGATAAGCACGATAGTCAGGGAAGGCGTTCTTCGTGCAGGGAGCAATAATGCGCTGGGAACGACGGCAAACGGCACTACGGTAATGTCGGGGGCAGCGCTCGAGTTGAGCGGAGGTATCACGATCGGAGCTGAAGCCCTCACCATTTCGGGTTCGGGTATCGGGAACGGTGGCGCGTTGCGCAGCGTCGGCGGAACGAACATCTGGCGTGGTCCCATCACCCTTGGAGCCGACAGCCGTATCAATACCGATGATGGTACGTTGACGGTCGATGTGACATCGGGCAATGCCATCTCCGGGGCATTCAATGTGACGTTCGGAGGTGCCGGAAACACAACGGTTGCCGATCCGATCGCTACCGGCAGCGGCAACCTGACCAAGGACGGGACCGGCACGCTGCTGCTGAGAGCTGCGAATACCTACACCGGTATGACGACGATCAATGCGGGCACGCTGTCGATCAATGCTGATTCGGGGCTTGGCGTGGTACCAGGAGCAACGGTTGCCAACCAGCTCGTGTTTGGTGGCGGAACATTGGCGACGACGTCTGACTTTATCCTTAGCTCGAACCGTGGTGTCACGCTGGCAGGTGCAGGGAGGATCGATACGGCAGATGGTACGACGCTGAATTATAGTGGCGTCATCATGGATGGCTCGGGCAGCCACAGCCTGACGAAGACGGGCGGCGGCACGCTGGTGCTTGGCGGAGTGAATACGTATGACGGCGGCACGGTGATCAACGGTGGTACGCTGTCGATCAGCGCCGATGCGGCGCTGGGCAATGTGCCGGGGAGTGCAGCTGTGGCGAACCTGACGATCAACGACGGCACATTGGCGACGACGTCGGACTTTACCCTGAACGCAAACCGGGGGATCACGCTGACCGGAGAGGGGAGGATCGATACGGCGAACGGCACGAAGCTGAGCTATGGCGGAGTCATCACGGACGGCTCCGGCAGTTTCCGCCTGACGAAGGCGGGCGGCGGCACGCTGGTGCTTGGTGGTGTGAACACCTATGACGGCGGCACAGTGATCAACGGTGGTACGCTGTCGATCAGCGCCGATGCAGCGCTGGGCAATGTGCCGGGGAGTGCAGCTGTGGCGAACCTGACGATCAACGACGGCACATTGGCGACGACGTCGGACTTTACCCTGAGCACGAACCGGTGGGTTACGCTGACCGGAGCCGGGACGATCGATACGGAAGATGGTACGACGCTGAGCTATAGTGGCGTCATTACGGACGGCACCGGCAGTTTCCGAGTGACGAAGGCGGGCGGCGGCACGCTGGTGCTTGGCGGAGTGAACAGCTATGACGGCGGCACGACGATCGGCGCCGGACGGTTGACAGCTTCCAACGCGAGTGCATTGGGCAGTTCCGGTTCTTTGATCATGGATGGGTCCACGGTCCTTGAAAACACCGTCGCACTCGATCTTGGCCTCAGGAGCGTGCTGCTCAACGGCAATGTGCGTTTTGAAACGGGATCCAACCTGAACATCGCCGGAGTGATCGACGATGGTTCGGGCGTCGGCGGTTTTACGAAGAGCGGCGTCGGCACGTTGCTTCTGTCCGGAGCGAACAGCTACGATGGCACGACAGTTATTGAAGGCGGGACGGCAAGGGTGTCAAACGTTACCGCTCTCGGCTCTACGGCCGGTTCGACGGTGGTCGGCGCCGGAGCGGCGCTCGAACTTGCGGCATCCGTCGGAAACGAAGCTCTCGATCTTTCCGGCACGCTTCGAAATTACAGCGGCAGCAACAGCTACGACGGCGCCATTACGCTTGGCGGTGATGCCCTGGTCACCAACTTCGTTACCGGGACGACCCTCACGCTTGGCAGCACGGTCAATGGCGCATTCGGGTTGACGGTCGACGGCAGTGATCGTGTGACGGTCACGGGAGCCATCGGCAACATCACGCAGCTTGCCTCGTTTACCGGAAGCGAGGCCACGCCGCTTTCCATCAACGGCGGTCTGGTGAAGACAACAGGCTCTCAGATCTATGCAGGTCCGACGACCTTCGGTGCTGCGACTCTCTTTGAAACTACCGGCGGTGGTGATATCATCGCGACCGGCGCGGTTGCGGCAACTGCCGGGACGACAACCTTCAGCGCCGGATCGGGAGATGTCCGTTTCGCCAATGTATCGAATGATTTTTCCGCCGGCGCCATCCTGATTACGAGCGCAGATGATGTCGATATTGTCGATTCTAACGGGACGGAGCTCTCGGGCGTCAATGCGACCGGTGCGGTCCGGGTCTCGACGCTGCAGGGTGATTTGACGATATCGGGCGATATCAGGACGACGAATGCGTCGGACAGGGCAATCATGCTCAATGCCGGCAAGAGCAGGCCGGCAGGAGATGCCGAGGGAGGAAACATCCTCATCGGCGGGTCTCCGACAATATCGACCGGCGCCGGGGGCAGGGCGATGCTGTATACCGGAGGCATCAGCCGCAGTTCCGGTTTGATTTCGCTTGTCGGCGTCGGCTCCGGCAATTTCCGCTACTTCAGCGACGAGGAAACGACAAGCTTTACGCCGCCCCTGGGCCCCGGGGTATATGCCATCTACCGTGAGCCATGGCGAGACTGGCCGCTCATTCCCGGGACGAAGCCCCCTGAACTCGTCGAGGAGGGCACGGTGACGCCGCCTTCGCTTGTCAGTGTCGCCGACGATCTGCAGGAGCCTGCGAAAGCATACGACGGGGTCATCGTTCAACTGGTGCGCCAACCCTCAGGCTATCATGCCGGGCTGATCCTGGTGTGGATTCCGGAGACTTTGATTCAGGGCGGATCGACAATCGACTTCCCGCTGCCCGGTGAGGTAAAGCGGATGCTCTCCTCGGCATCCGCCGTCGAAACCGTGACGTTGCCCGGTGGCGGAGCCCTGCCGGGATGGTTATCCTATGATATGAAGTCGAGAACCTTCAGGGCGTTGCGGATTCCGGACGGGGCGTTGCCGGCAAGAGTGCAGCTCGATGCGCTGGAGATGCACTGGAATGTGGTGATCGCCATTGGCAATGCCACCTGACAGCCCGGCTGCGGATGCCGCGAAGCGTCGCGGAATCCGCAGTGGATCTGGTCGGGTGATGCGGCATCAGGCCAGGCACCCTTATTATTTATCTGTAATGACCCTGAAAAACATGCGTTTGGCGGGCATGAGGGGGTAAATGTGACATAAATCGAAGACGATGCAAAAAATTGCATGTATCAGTTTTGTTTTTTTTGTTAAAACTTGTACTTTGGCTGTCCTTACGGATTTTCCTTGATGATTTTTCATCAGAAGTTTCAAACGAAAAAGAAAGAGAGTATATCGTATGCCGACGATTCAGCAGCTTATCAGGCACGGAAGAAGTGTAAAAGCGTCCAAGACCGCTTCCCCGGCACTGGAAAAATGCCCGCAGAAGCGGGGTGTCTGCACCCGTGTCTACACGACCACACCGAAAAAGCCGAACTCTGCGCTTCGCAAGGTTGCTCGTGTCAGGCTGTCGAACAAGATTGAGGTGACTGCATATATCCCTGGTGAAGGCCACAACCTCCAGGAGCACTCCATTGTGCTGATCCGTGGCGGTAGGGTGAAGGATCTTCCCGGTGTGCGCTACCATATCGTTCGTGGTTCTCTCGATACGTCGGGTGTTGCCGATCGTAAGCAGAGCCGTTCCAAGTACGGAGCAAAGCAGCCCAAGGCAGGCGCTCCAGCTCCAACAAAGAAAAGATAACCTGAATTTTTAACTCGGATAACAATGGGAAAGAAGGGTTCTGGATACGGCGGTCGTGCAGTTGATTTCCGTTATGGAGACGAGACGGTAGGCCGTCTGATCAACGCGATCATGCTCGATGGAAAGAAGGCTGTTGCTGCCAAGGTTGTATATGATGCGTTTGATATCATGGCGAATAAAGTCGAGGGCGGGGACGCGCTCGAGGTGTTCCGCAAGGCCATGGGTAATGTTGCTCCGGTCGTGGAGGTTCGCAGCAAGAGGGTTGGTGGTGCTACCTACCAGATCCCGATGGAGGTTCCGGCTTCCAGGAGGACAGCCCTTGCGTTCCGCTGGATCAAGCAGTATTCCAAGAAGCGCGGCGGTCGTTCGATGGCTGAGAAGCTTGCAGCAGAGCTGCTCGATGCCGCTTCGGAGCAGGGTGCTTCGGTCAAGAAGCGTGACGAAGTGCATCGTATGGCAGAGGCCAACAAGGCATTCGCCCACTTCAGGTTCTGAGTCTGTTAGCAGGAATTATTTAAATTGATTGATCATGACACGGCAGGTTGAGTTAGATAAGGTTAGGAATATCGGGATTATGGCCCATATCGATGCGGGCAAGACGACGACGACGGAGAGGATTCTCTATTATACCGGTCGCCTGCACAAGATGGGTGAGGTTCATGAGGGCGGAGCCACCATGGACTGGATGGAGCAGGAGAAGGAGCGCGGCATCACGATCACATCGGCTGCTACCACCTGTTTCTGGACCCCGAAGTTCGGCAACTTTGTCGGAATCAATCACAGGATCAATATTATCGATACTCCCGGCCACGTTGACTTCACGGTCGAAGTGGAGCGCTCGCTCAGGGTGCTTGATGGCGCGGTTGCGCTGTTCTGCGCGGTGGGTGGCGTAGAGCCCCAGTCTGAAACCGTCTGGCGTCAGGCGAACAAGTACGGTGTGCCGAGGATTGCCTATGTAAACAAGATGGACCGTGTCGGTGCGGACTTCTTCGATACCGTCAAGGCTATCAGGGAGCGCCTCGGCGCCAACCCGGTTCCGCTCCAGATCCCGATTGGCGAGGGCGAGATCTTCGCCGGCTTCGTGGACCTGATCAGGATGAAAGGTATCATCTACGATAAGGATGACGGCAGCACCTACACCGAAGTTGACATCCCGCACGATCTCGAGAACGAGGCCCGTACCTGGCGCATCAATATGCTCGAGGCGGTTTCCGAAGTCGACGATACCCTGCTCGAGAAGTACCTCAATGGTGAAGAGATCACCGAAGAGGAGGTTCGCAGCGTCCTTCGTCAGGCTACCCTGCAGGTGACCATCATTCCGGTGCTCTGCGGTTCCTCCTTCAAGAACAAGGGTGTCCAGTTCATGCTGGATGCCGTTATCGATTACCTTGCTTCGCCGGTCGATGTGGGCGCAGTCGAGGGTCACCACCCGAGGACTGACGAGCCTGTCACCCGCCATCCGAAAGACGAAGAGCCGTTCGCCGGCCTCGCCTTCAAGATCGCAACCGACCCGTTTGTTGGAAAACTTACGTTTTTCAGGGTCTATTCCGGCGTCCTCAATGCAGGAAGCTATGTGCTGAATTCTGTTACAGGTAAAAAAGAGCGCGTTGGTCGCGTGCTGCAGATGCACTCCAACAAGCGTGAAGAGCGCGACTGCGTGTATACCGGCGACATCGCCGCCGCCGTGGGCCTCAAGGATGTGAGGACCGGTGATACGCTTTGCGATGAAAGCAATCCGATCGTGCTCGAGAAGATGGTCTTCCCGGAGCCGGTCATCGAAATAGCGGTCGAACCGAAAACAAAGGCTGACTCCGACAAACTGGGCGTTTCGCTTGCCAAGCTTGCCGAAGAGGATCCTACCTTCCGGGTCAAAACCGATGAGGAAACCGGTCAGACGCTTATCGCGGGCATGGGTGAGCTTCACCTCGAAATCCTTGTGGATCGCCTGAAGCGCGAGTTCAAGGTCGAGGCCAACGTGGGCCAGCCGCAGGTAGCCTATCGCGAAACCATTCGCGGTTCGGTCGAGTTCGAAGGCAAGTTTGTCCGCCAGTCGGGCGGTAAGGGCCAGTTCGGTCTGGTCGTGCTCAGGGTCGAACCCCTCGAAGAGGGCAAGGGCTATGAGTTCGTCGACGGTATCAAGGGTGGCGTCATCCCGAAAGAGTATGTCCCGGCAGTCAACGCCGGTATCCAGGGTGCAATGAAGGACGGCGTCGTCGCCGGCTTCCCGATGCAGGATATCAAGGTTACGTTGATCGACGGTAAGTATCACGAGGTCGACTCTTCGGAAATGGCGTTCAAGATTGCCGGCTCCATCGGTTTCAAGGGTGCCGCCAAGAAGGCTAACCCGGTTCTCCTCGAGCCGATCATGAAGGTCGAAGTGATCACTCCTGAAGAGTATCTCGGCGATGTCATGGGCGATCTCTCGGGCCGCAGGGGGCATATCGAGGGTATGGGCCAGCGCGCAGGAGCCCAGTTTGTGCACGCCAAGGTGCCGCTCTCCGCAATGTTCGGCTATTCCACCGACCTGCGTTCGATGACACAGGGACGTGCGAACTACTCTATGGAGTTCGAGTGCTATCGCGAAGTCCCTCGCAGCATTGCCGAGGCAATGCAGGAAAAGAGGGTTGGCAAGGATTCTGAATAACAGTTTTTCATCACCGCATCACTTAACAGATAACAGACAGGGAGAATAGCTATGGCTAAAGAGTCATACAAGAGGGACAAACCCCACGTAAATATTGGTACTATCGGTCACGTTGACCACGGCAAAACCACCCTGACCGCTGCTATCACCAGCGTTCTCGCAAAGCAGGGTATGGCTTCCTTCCGTGAATTCGGCGATATCGACAAGGCTCCGGAAGAGAGGGAGCGCGGTATTACCATCTCCACAGCACACGTCGAGTATCAGACGAAGGCGCGCCACTATGCGCACATCGACTGCCCCGGCCACGCTGACTACATCAAGAACATGATCACCGGTGCTGCCCAGATGGACGGCGCTATCCTCGTCGTTGCCGGTACCGACGGCCCGATGCCCCAGACCCGTGAGCACATCCTGCTTGCCCGTCAGGTTAACGTTCCTGCCCTGGTTGTCTTCCTGAACAAGGTTGACATCGCCGATCCGGAACTCCTCGAGCTGGTCGAAATGGAACTCCGTGAGCTCCTTACCGAGTACGGTTTCCCGGGCGACGATATTCCGATCGTCAAAGGTTCCGCACTGAAAGCCCTCGAAGGCGACGAAGAAGGCGAGAAGGCGATCATGGAGCTCATGGATGCCGTCGACAGCTACATTCCGCAGCCTGTCCGCGACGTCGACAAACCGTTCCTGATGCCGGTCGAAGACGTGTTCTCGATCTCCGGTCGTGGTACCGTCGGTACCGGCCGTATCGAGAGGGGTCATGTCAAGGTTGGTGAGGAAGTCGAAATCGTTGGCCTCAGGCCGACCCGCAAATCGGTTGTTACCGGTATTGAAATGTTCCAGAAGATCCTCGACGAAGGCCAGGCAGGTGACAACGCCGGTCTGCTCCTCCGTGGCGTCGACAAGACTGAACTCGAGCGTGGCATGGTTATCTCGAAACCGGGTTCCATCACCCCGCACACAAAGTTCAAGGCTGAGGTCTACATCCTGAAGAAGGAAGAGGGCGGCCGCCACACCCCGTTCTTCAACGGCTATCGTCCGCAGTTCTACTTCAGGACCACCGACGTTACCGGTTCGGTGACCCTTCCTGAAGGTGTCGAGATGGTCATGCCTGGCGACAACCTTTCGGTCGATGTCGAGCTGATCGCTCCTATCGCAATGGAAGAGAGCCTCAGGTTCGCTATCCGCGAAGGTGGCCGTACAGTCGGTGCTGGTTCCGTAACCAAGATCGTCGAATAATCGGTTGATTGTCATCCCGGGGCGAGGCAACGCTCTCGCCCCTTTTTTATTGAAACCATCGAAACAGGGATAGACCAGTGGCTGTTCAACAAAAGATCAGGATTAAGCTCAAGTCCTACGACCATAGCCTCGTCGATAAATGGGCTTTGAAGATTATTGAGGTGGTCAAGCAAACGGATGCCATCATTTTTGGCCCCATTCCGCTGCCCACGAAAACGCATGTTTATACCGTCAACCGCTCTCCTCATGTCGACAAGAAGTCTCGTGAGCAGTTCGCATTTTCTTCGCACAAACGGTTGATTGAAATTATCAACCCGACGGCAAGGACCATTGATATGCTGATGAAGCTTGAGCTTCCAAGTGGCGTTGATGTAGAAATTAAGTCTTAACGAAATAGAAAAGCTAATCGGATATGGGTGCGATTCTCGGGAAAAAAATCGGCATGACCCGTTTGTATAATGACAAGCGGGAAGCTGTTCCCTGCACAGTGATACAGGCAGGTCCGTGTTATGTGACTCAGGTAAAGAGCACAAAAATTGACGGCTACGAAGCATATCAGTTGGGTTTCGGCGAGCGTGACGAAAAGAAGGTCACCAAGCCGATGGCCGGCCACTACAAAAAAGCGGGCGTAACCCCGGGCTACATCTTGTCCGAGGTCAGCAAAAGCCTTCTCGAAGGCGAGCTTGAAGCCGGAAACCCTATCAGCGTCAGCGTGTTCCGCGAAGGCGAGAAGATCGATGTGCTCGGTGTCACCAAGGGCAAGGGTTTTGCCGGCGTCGTCAAACGTCATAACTTTGGCGGCGGTTCGAGAACGCACGGCCAGTCCGACAGGCTCCGCGCTCCCGGTTCGGTGGGCGGATCGTCCGACCCCTCCAGGACCTTCAAGGGCACCAGGATGGCCGGTCGCATGGGCGGTGAAAATGTGACGACCAGGAATCTCGAGATCGTCAGGATCATGCCGGAATCCAATCTCATTGTTGTGAAGGGTGCAGTGCCGGGTCCGAAAAATTCCTATGTAAAGATTGTCTCAAAAACAAAGTAAACGCTGGGTGCACGGAACTATGGAATTAAAAGTACTCAATATACAGGGTGCGGAAACCGGTGAGGTTGTGACGCTGAACGATGAGATTTTCGGGATTGAAGTTTCCGAGCATGCCATGTACCTCGATGTCAAGGCGATTCTCGCTAACCGCAGACAGGGAACCCACAAGTCCAAGACCCGCGCTGAAGTTCGCGGCGGCGGCAGGAAGCCGTTTCGCCAGAAGGGCACCGGCAATGCACGCCAGGGCTCGACGCGCTCAGGTCTTATGGTTGGTGGCGGCACCATCTTTGGCCCAACGCCCCGTTCATACGACCAGAAGGTCAACAAGAAAGTAAAGCTCCTCGCGCGCCGTTCGGCACTGAGCACCAAGGCTTTCGCCGGACAGATCGTCGTTGTCGAGGATTTCAGCCTCGAAGGCATCAAGACCAGGCCGGTCGCCGATATGCTGAAGAATCTCGGCCTTGCCGAAAAGAAAACCCTGATGCTGATGCCGTCCTACGACGCCGTGGTCAGCACTTCGGGCAGGAACATCGAGAAGCTGAACGTCATGGTTGCCGAGAACGCTTCGACCTATGACATTCTGAACAGCCAGGCCGTGCTTTTCCAGAAGACCGCCCTGCAGAAAATAGAAGAAACATTAGGGTAATTCCCGTTTGCCAGTAAAAAGGAGAGATTGCAATGAAAAACCCGTTGTTGCGGCCGTGGCTGACTGAAAAGAGCACCAAACTTACCGAGCAGAAAGGCCAGTATGTGTTCCAGGTCAAGGTGGACGCAGATAAGAACGATATCAAGAAAGCTGTTGAGCAGAAGTTCGGTGTTGACGTCACTTCGGTGCGCACCGTCAACTGCCTCGGCAAGTCGAAAAGACAGCATACCAGGAAAGGCCTCATCGCAGGCAAGAAGAGCGACTGGAAAAAAGCGATCGTGACACTCGGCAACGGACAGGTCATCGACTACTATGCCGGCGCTGGCGATAAGAGCGATAAGAAAGATTAACAACCGAAGAGATAATTAATTACGATGGCAATCAGGAAAATGGACCCGGTAACCCCGGGCACGAGGTTCGCTTCATATGCAGGCTTCGAGGAGATTACCAAGAGCACTCCGGAAAAAAATCTGCTCGTCCCGATCAAAAGAACCGGCGGACGTAACAGCAACGGCCGTGTGACTTCCCGTCATATGGGCGGTGGCCACAAGAGGTTCTACAGGATCATCGATTTCAAGCGCAACAAGGATGGCGTGCCTGCCAAAGTCGCCTCGATCGAATATGACCCGAACCGTTCAGCCAGGATTGCACTTCTTAGTTATCTTGACGGAGAAAAACGTTATATTCTCGCTCCCAAGGGAATTAAGGTCGGCGACCGCATCGAAAGCGGCGAGAAGGTTGATATCAAGGTTGGCAACACCATGCCCCTGAAGAACATCCCGATCGGTACCGACGTTCACAATATTGAATTGAAAGCCGGAAAGGGCGGCCAGATGGCCAGGTCCGCCGGCGCATATGCCGTACTTGCTGCTCGCGAGGGCAATTACGCAACCCTGAAGATGCCTTCGGGCGAAATCAGGAAGGTCCGCATCGAGTGCCGCGCCACGATCGGCGTCATCGGCAACTCGGAGCACGAGAATATCAGCCTGGGCAAGGCAGGAAGGAGCCGCTGGCTCGGTATCCGTCCCCAGACCAGAGGTATGGCCATGAACCCGGTCGACCATCCGATGGGCGGCGGTGAAGGCAAGTCGAAATCAGGCGGTGGCAGGAAGCATCCGAAGTCACCTTGGGGTCAGCTTGCGAAAGGCTTGAAGACCAGGAACAAGAAGAAAGCCTCGACGAAACTGATCGTCCGCGGCAGGAACGCCAAGTAACTTTGTGGAACCTAACAACAAGCAGAGAGTAATATGCCAAGATCACTGAAAAAGGGCCCCTTCATCGAGTTGAAGCTGGAGAAGCGGATCCTTGACATGAACAGCAAAGGCGAGAGGAAAGTTGTCAAGACCTGGTCGAGAAGCTCCATGATTTCTCCGGATTTCGTCGGTCATACGGTTGCTGTTCATAACGGAAAGACGCATGTGCCGGTCTATGTCAGCGAAAACATGGTGGGCCACAAACTTGGCGAGTTCGCTCCGACCAGAACGTTCCGCGGCCATGCGGGCGGCAAGGCTGAAAAGGGCGGTTCGGCACCCAGGAAAAAATAATCTGAATAACGCGGAATAGGTAAGAGATATTATGCAAGCTAAAGCAATTTTACGGCATACCCCGACGTCGCCCAGGAAAATGCGGCTCGTTGCCGGCCTTGTTCGTGGAAAGCAGGTCGACCAGGCGAAAGCCATCCTCCTCAACTCCACCAAAAGCGCAGCCCGCAACATGATGGTTACGCTCAAATCGGCAGTGGCAAACTACACGCAGCTCAACCCTGATGAAAGGGTGAATGACAACGAGCTGATCGTGAAGGCTATCTTCGTCGATGAAGGGCCCTCACTCAAGAGGCTTCTGCCTGCCCCGATGGGTCGTGCGTTCAGGATCCGCAAGCGGTCCAACCACCTGACCATCATCGTGGACAAGGCTAAAAAACCGGTAACCAAATAAACAAGGAGATAACATTGGGTCAGAAAGTAAATCCAACCGGATTCAGGCTGGGAATCATCAAGGACTGGACTTCCCGCTGGTACGATGACGGACCGGTTATCGCCGACAAGATCAAGCAGGATCAGGTTATTCGCACGTATGTCCAGGCAAGGCTGAAGAGGGAGAAAGCCGGAATTGCACGTATCGTCATCGAAAGGACGACGAAGCATATCAAGATCAACATCTATGCCGCACGTCCTGGCGCCGTCGTTGGCCGGAAGGGCGAAGAGATCAACAACCTTTCCCAGGAGCTGACCCGCATCACGGCCAAGGAAGTCAAGATCGATGTTGTCGAGGTCATGAAGCCGGAGATTGAGTCTCAGCTGATCGGTGAGAACATCGCCTACCAGCTCGAGAACCGCGTATCGTTCAGGCGCGCCATGAAGATGGCGATCCAGCAGGCCATGAGGGCCGGCGCCGAGGGCGTCAGGATCCGCTGTGCAGGTCGTCTTGGTGGTGTTGAAATCGCCAGGTCGGAACAGTACAAAGAGGGAAAGATTCCGCTTCACACGATCCGTGCTAATGTCGATTATGCAAGCGTTACCGCGCACACCATTGCCGGCGCCATAGGAATCAAGGTTTGGGTTTACAAGGGTGAAGTGCTCATCCAGAGGCTCGATGCAATCGAAGAGGACGAACAGAAGAGGATGCAGGAGCGCCGTGGCGATGCAAGGTCAAGGGGTCGTCGTGATGACGCCCGAGGCGGAAAAAATCGCCGCCGCCGTCCAGCCGGAAACGGAAAGAAGCCCTGATCGTCACAAAGTGTACCATATAATCTGAAAAGAATGGAGTTGCCGGTATGTTAATGCCAAAGAGGGTTCAATATAGAAAGTCGCAGAGGGGCCGCATGAAGGGGAACGCCGGTCGTGGTACCGACGTGAACTTCGGTTCGTTCGGCCTGAAAGCGCTCGAACCGGCCTGGATCACCAGCCGCCAGATTGAGGCAGCACGTGTTGCCATGAACCGCTATATGAAGAGGGATGGAAAAATCTGGATCAGGATTTTCCCTGACAAGCCTGTTTCCAAGAAGCCGGCCGAAACCCGAATGGGTTCCGGTAAGGGTTCTCCCGAGTTCTGGGTTGCCGTTGTCAAACCGGGACGCATCATGTTCGAAGCCGACGGCGTGCCGCGCGAAGTTGCGATCGAAGCCTTCAGGCTTGCAGCCAAGAAGTTGCCGATCAAGACCAAGTTCATCGTCAGGCCCGATTACGAAGGATAAAGAGCAAAAGTAAAGCGTATCATGAAAAAACACGAAATTCTGGCCCTGGGCAAGCAGGAGCTTCACGACAAGATTGAAGAGCTGCAGAACAGGCTGGCCGATATCAACTTTTACAAGGCAATTGAACTGCCTCAGAATCCGATGGTTTTCCGTAATTCCAGGCGCGACATCGCCAGGATGAAGACACAGCTCAGGCAGCTGGAGCTTCAGGAAAACAGCAAAGCTTAATAACCGGTTTCAACATGGAAGAAAAACAAATGGGCAACGCAGCAATGTCAATTGGTTCCGAAACGAGGAGCAGGAAGAAGAGCTGGGTGGGCAAGGTCGTCAGCGACAGCATGGACAAAGGCATTGTGATTGTCGTTGAGCGCAGGGTGCAGCATCCTGTCTACAAGAAATATTTCAAGAAGACCACCCGACTCATGGCACACGACGAGAAGAATGAAGCCGCCGTGGGCGATCTGGTCCGTGTGACCGAATGCAGGCCGCTCAGCAAGCGCAAGAGCTGCAGGCTTGTCGAAATCGTTGAAAAAGCCAAGTAACAGGGTTTACCATCACTTTAAAGGGGTTAATGCAGGATGATCCAGAAAGAGACTAATCTGGTAGTTGCCGATAATAGCGGAGCGAAGAAAGTTCGGTGTATTCACGTTTTCGGCGGTACCGGAAGGCGTTATGCGGCGCTCGGCGACCAGATCATGGTGTCGGTCAAGGCTGCGGTTCCTGGCGGCGTCGTCAAGAAGAAAGATGTCTGCAAGGCGGTCGTTGTCCGTTGCGTGAAAGAGCAGAAAAGGAAAGACGGCTCTTACATCAGGTTCGACGAGAATGCCGTCGTGCTGCTCAACGCACAGGGCGAGCCGAGAGGCACCCGTATCTTCGGGCCCGTTGCACGTGAGCTTCGTGACAAAAGATATATGAAGATCGTATCGCTCGCTCCCGAGGTTCTCTGAGGAGCGGACAAGCGGGAGTAACTCAGCTGGTAGAGTCACAGCCTTCCAAGCTGTTGGTCGCGGGTTCGAGTCCCGTCTCCCGCTCAGGTTTATGAAAAATATCATACAGGTCAACCATGAAAACAGATATTAAAAAGATCAAGCTTCACGTCAAGAAGAACGATTCTGTCGTTGTGATCAGCGGTAACGATAAAGGCAAGGCCGGCAAGGTTCTGAAGGTGTTCCCTCAGAAGGGTCGCGTCATCGTCGAGGGTGTGAACATCAGGAAGCGCCACATGCGCCCCACCCAGGCAAGCCCGCAGGGAACGATCATCGAACGTGAGTTTCCGATTCATGCTTCGAACGTAAAGAAGAGCTGACAGCATTTGTTAATGGCAGGGTGACCAAGACCACCCTGGAAAAAGGATAAAGAAAAGATGTCGAAAAAAGTCGAAAATGCTCCGCAGGAGCCCGCAATGCCTGCACGCCTTGAAGTCCACTACCGGGAGAACGTCGTCCCGAAGCTCATGGAGCGCTTCAAATACAAGAACATCATGATGGTGCCCCGCATCGAGAAGATCTCGGTCAACATCGGTGTCGGCGAGGCCGCTGCCGAACCGAAACTCCTCGAAACAGCAATGCAGGAGCTCGGGCAGATCACCGGCCAGAAGCCACAGGTCCGCAAGGCCAAGAAGGCCATCTCGAACTTCAAGCTCCGCGAGGGACAGGCCATCGGTTGCCGCGTTACCCTTCGCAGCAAGATCATGTATGAATTCATGGATCGCTTCGTGTCGGTTGCCGTGCCGAGGATCAGGGATTTCAGGGGCCTGAGCGACACCAGCTTCGACGGCCGCGGAAACTATAACGCCGGCATCAGGGAGCAGATTATTTTCCCGGAAATCGACATCGACAAGGTTCCGAGAATCAATGGCATGGATATAAGCTTTGTCACGTCTGCCAACACGGACGAGGAGGCTTTCGAGCTTCTGACCCTGCTCGGCATGCCGTTCAAAAAGAAGAACTAATCACCTTTATCAGAGACCAAGATGGCAAGGAAAAGCATCATAGCAAGAAACGAAAAGAGAAAGCAGCTTGTCGAGAAATATGCGGCCAAGAGGGAAGAGCTGAAGAAAGCAGGCGATTGGGCTGCGCTTCAGGAGCTTCCGCGCGACAGCTCGGCCACCAGGGTCCGCAACCGCTGTGTCCTGACCGGACGCGGGCGTGGTAACTACAAGAAATTCGGTCTCTGCCGCCACATGTTCCGCAAACTGGCGTTGGAAGGAAAAATTCCCGGTATCAGGAAGGCCAGCTGGTAAGCCGCTTTCCCGGTACGAAAAAAAAGATGTCTGTTCATTTACGAATGTAACCAACTGTTAGCCATGCCTGTAACGGATTCCATAGCCGATTTCATCACCCGGATCAGAAATGCCGGGAGTGCCAAAAACAAGACGACCGATATTCCTTATTCCAAGCTCAGGGAGAACATCTCCAAGCTGCTTCTCGATAAAGGGTACATCAAGAACTACACGGTGATCACCTCCGAGCAGTTCCCCTTCATCCGCGTCGACCTGAAGTACACCGCGGAAGGACAGCACGCTATCAAGGAGATCGCCAGGGTCAGCAAGCCAGGGCGCAGGGTCTATGACGGCAAGGATATAAAGCGATATCTTGGCGGCCTCGGCCTGTTCATCCTTTCGACTTCGAAAGGTATCCTGACCGACAAAGAGGCACGTGACCAGAATGTCGGCGGTGAGGTTCTGTTCCGTATTTATTAATTTCATAAGCGCATCTGTATACCATGTCAAGAATAGGAAAAATGCCAATCAGGCTTGCTGATCAGGCTAAGGTTGAGATCAACGACAATATGATCAGCGTGTCAGGTCCGAAAGGAGCCCTGGCTCAGGCGATGTGCGAGGAAGTGAGCGTCTCCGTCAATGATGGAAACGTTACGGTTCAGAGGATCGACGACAGCAAACGCGCCAAATCGATGCACGGACTGTACCGTATGCTGGTCAGCAACATGATCGAGGGCGTGACGAAGGGGTTCACCCGCAAACTCGAGATCACCGGTGTCGGTTATCGTGCAGAGCTCAAGGGCGATCTGCTCGCACTCACACTCGGTTACTCGCATATGATCTATTTCAAGGCTCCCGGCGAGATCAAGATCGAGGTGCCGGATCCGACCACTATTCTTATCAGTGGTATCGACAAGGCGCTCGTAGGTCAGATTGCCGCCAAGATCCGCTCGTTCAGGAAGCCTGAACCGTATCGCGGCAAGGGTATCAAGTACGAAGGCGAGATCATCCGCCGCAAGGAAGGCAAGGCCGCCGGCAAGTAACCGGCCGACCTCCAGAGGAATAAACGTCAGGTAATTAACATTTATAGGGTTAGAGATAATGAGCCAAATCGATAAAGCTGCACACAGGCAGAAAATCAAGGCACGCAGCCGGCACAGCGTCCACGGCACCGAGGCAAGGCCAAGGCTTTGCGTTTTCAGAAGCCTGTCCCAGATCTATGCACAGTTGATCGACGATGACAAGGGCAAGACCATTCTGTCGGCATCCACCATGTCGAAGGACAGTGCCGCTTTTTCCGGAACCAAGTGCGAAGTGAGCGCAATGATCGGAAAGTACCTGGGTGAAAAAGCCATTGAAAAGGGCATCACCGCGGTCGTCTTTGACAGGAACGGATTCCGTTATCACGGTCGCATCAAGGCCCTGGCCGATGGCGCACGTGAAGCAGGACTGATCTTTTAAAAATTTTCAACGAGAAAGTACATGTCGAAAAAATCTGCCAGGAGTATAAAGCCCGGTGAGTTGAATCTGAAAGAGAAGCTGGTGCACATCAACAGGACCGCAAAGGTCGTCAAGGGCGGCAAGCGCTTTGGCTTCAATGCGATCGTTGTTGTTGGCGACAAGGATGGCCATGTAGGGTACGGGCTCGGAAAAGCCAACGAGGTTCAGGACGCTATTGCCAAAGGTGTCGAAGACGGAAAGAAGAACGTGATCAAGGTGTCGATCGTGAAAGGGACCATTGCTCATCCGATCGTTGCAAAATACGGATCTGCAAAAGTCCTCATGAAGCCGGCAAGCCCCGGTACCGGCCTCATCGCCGGCGGCGCAGTCCGTGCCGTGCTTGAGATGGCTGGAATTCACGACATCCTCACCAAGTCTCTCGGCTCTTCGAATCCTCACAACGTGGTCAAGGCTGCCATCAAGGGACTGCAGAGCATTTCCGATGCGAACGATGTCGCAGAGCGCCGTTCGAAAAGCCTGAAAGAGGTCTTTGAAAGCTAAAAAGGAGATATGGTGATCATGAGTGAGAAAACGATAAAGGTTACACAGGTGCGCAGCGTGATCGGCGGTACCAAAAAACAGAAAGCGACGATCAAGGCTCTTGGCCTCGGACGCCCGAACCACAAGGTTGAAATCAAGGACAATGCCTGCACAAGGGGGCAGATTCGTCTGGTCCAGCATCTTGTGAAGGTAGAGGATCAATAACAAGTATTCATCAAAGCAAGTCGGGAATCTAACAATGGATTTAAGTTCACTTCGTCCTGCCAAGGGTGCAGTCAAAAACAGGAAGAGAGTCGGTCGCGGCCCAGGTTCGGGCAATGGCACCACCGCCGGCAAGGGCAACAAGGGTGCGCAGGCTCGTAGCGGCTATACCCGCCCGATCATCGAGGGTGGCCAGATGCCGATCTACAGGAGGCTTCCCAAATTCGGCTTCACCACTCCCAACCGCAAGTCGGTGATCAGCGTCAACGTTGCGCAGATCCAGCAGTGGATCGAGAAAGGCCTGGTAAGCGACGAGATCAGCATCATCGATCTCAAGCACCTTTGCAACGCCAGCAATCAGGATTACTTCAAGGTGCTCGGTAACGGCGATCTGTCTTCTGCAGTGACCATCACCGCTCACTTCTACAGCAAGACTGCCGAGGAGAAGATCTCTACGGCAGGTGGCAAGACCGTCACGGCTTTCCGTACGCTCGAAGAGGCGTCGAAAGTCAATGGACTGCCCCTTGAAGAGGCGCTGTTGAAGCCGAAAGCCAAAGTAGTGAAGGTTGTCAGGAAGAGAAAGGTCAAGCCTTAAAAGGGACTGAGCGGCTATGAAGCTTACAGAGAGTATTAGGAATATCAATAAAATACCGGAGTTAAGACAGCGGATCCTGTATACCCTCCTGCTTCTTTTCATCTACAGGCTGGGCTCGCATATCACCATTCCCGGTGTTGATGCGGCGACGGTAGCGGGCGCGAAATCGTCCCACGCCAATGACCTCTTCGGCCTGTTTGACCTGTTCGTCGGTGGCGCGTTTGCACGCGCCTCCATCTTTTCACTGGGCATCATGCCCTATATCTCAGCCTCCATCATCGTGCAGCTCCTTGGCGCGGTTACCCCGTATGTGCAGAAGCTGCAGAAAGAGGGGGAGGAGGGGCGACAGAAGATCAATCAGTACACCCGTTACGGCACCATCCTGGTCGCGGCCCTGCAGGCATGGGGCGTCAGCGTCAGCCTTGCGAGCCCCTCATCTTTCGGTAAAGCAGTGGTTCCTGATCCGGGTTTCCTCTTTGCTTTGACGACCGTCATTATCTTGACCGCCAGCACGGTATTCGTGATGTGGCTCGGAGAAAAGATCACCGAGCGTGGTATCGGAAACGGTATTTCTCTGATCATCATGATTGGCATCCTCGGTCGCTTTCCCCAGTCACTTGTAGCTGAAATACAGTCGGTTTCCCTCGGCAGCAAGAACTGGATCGTCGAAATCATCATCATGGCCCTCATGGCCGCCATCGTGGCAGTGGTCATCGTGCTCACCATAGGCACCCGCCGGATTCCGGTGCAGCATGCCAAGCGGGTCGTCGGCCGCAAGGTCTACGGCGGCGGCACCCAGTATATCCCGATGAAGATCAACACGGCCGGCGTCATGCCGATCATCTTCGCGCAGTCGATCATGTTCCTGCCCAGCACCTTCCTTTCGTTTTTCCCGGAGAACGAGGCGATGCAGAAAATAGCGGCAGCACTTGCTTACGATTCGTGGTGGTACGCCCTGATTTTCGGGTTGATGATCGTTTTCTTCACCTATTTCTATACCGCCATCGCATTCAATCCCAAAGAGGTGGCCGACACCATGCGGCGCCAGGGCGGATTCATTCCCGGTATTCGGCCCGGCAAAAGCACGGCCGATTTCATCGACAATATCCTGACGAGGATTACGCTTCCTGGCGCGATCTCGCTTGCTATCATCGCGATTCTTCCGACCTTCCTGACGAAGTTCGGCAACGTAACGCCCGGCTTCGCCCATTTCTTTGGCGGTACCAGCCTCCTGATCATCGTCAGCGTCGGTCTCGACACGCTGCAGCAGGTCGAAAGCCATCTCATGATGCGTCATTACGACGGGTTCATGAAGACCGCAAAGACAAGAGGTCGTCAGAGCTAATGAAGGTTACTGCATGATCACGATCAAGAGTGAGAGGGAAATCGAGCTGATGCGGGAGTCCGGAGCCCTTGTGGCCAGGACGCTCGACATGTTGCAGGTGGAGATTGTTCCCGGGATGACGACCAAAAGGATGGATGACCTTGCCGAGCAGTTCATTCGCGACAATCATGCGGTGCCCAGCTTTCTCAATTACGTACCCAAAGGCGAGGTCGGAGTAACCCCATATCCGGCGACGCTGTGCGTTTCGATCAATGAGGAGGTCGTCCATGGCGTGCCGAGCGCAAAGCGCTACGTAAACGAAGGCGATATCGTATCGGTCGATTGCGGCGTATACAAGGGTGGATATCATGGCGATGCGGCAAGGACCTTCGTACTCGGGGAGATTGAGCCGGCTGTTCAGCAGCTGGTGGACGAGACCCGCGAATGCCTCAATCGTGGCATAGCTATGGCCATCGCTGGCAACCGACTGGGCGATGTTTCGGCCGCCATCGAGGAGCATGCGCGATCGTTCGGATTCAGCGTCATCGAGAACATGGTCGGCCATGGCATCGGCAGCGAGCTGCATGAAGATCCGGCAGTGCCCAATTACGGACGGAGGAATACCGGAGTGAAACTGCGGTCGGGAATGACCCTTGCCATCGAGCCCATGATCGCACTCGGTCGGTCACGCCGTGCGGTCAGCAAGAGAGGCGCATGGGTCGCGGTGACCGAGGATGGCAAGCCGTCTGCGCATTTCGAGCACACGATCGTCGTCAGGGAAGGCGCCGCAGAGGTGCTGACCAGGTCGCTTACAGGAAATGCCTGAATTCATATCAATCACCAGCAAAGCGGAGAGCTACATTGGCCAAGGAAGAATCAATTGAAGTAGAAGGCGAAATTCTGGAAGCGCTTCCAAATGCCCAGTTCAGGGTAAAGCTCGAGAATGGGCTCGAGGTTCTGGCGCACGTTTCAGGCAAGATCAGGATGCACTATATCCGTATTCTTCCTGGAGACAAGGTCAAAGTCCAGATATCTCCATATGACCTTTCCAAGGGACGAATTACGTATCGGTACAAATAGAAAGATAAATATTGTCAATCATCCGGTTGATTTTTTAAAAGGTATTTATTACATTACATGCCTTTTCAGATTTTGCACAGACCGGACAATAATAGCGTGTGGGGTTTACCATGAAAATATTTTCGTCTATCAAAAAACGTTGCGAGCACTGCAGGATTATCAAGCGCAAAGGGAAACGATTTGTGATCTGCAAGGTGAATCCAAGCCATAAGCAGCGCCAGGGGTGATCTTCGGAACAAACAACAGACTTGAGAAAAACATATGAGGTTAGCTGGTGTAAATTTGCCATTGAACAAGCATGCCGTCATCGCACTGACGTATGTTTATGGTATCGGGAAAAAATCTGCTGAAGATATCCTTCAGAGAGCGGGAATCCCCACGAACAAGAAAGTGTCCGAGCTGAGCGATGAAGAGGCACATGCTATCAGGGAGATTGTCGGAAGCGACTATACAGTAGAGGGCCAGGCCCGAGGCGAGCAGCAGCTTGCCATCAAGCGCCTGATGGACATCGGTTGCTACAGGGGACTTCGCCACAGGAGATCGCTCCCGGTCCGTGGCCAGCGCACTTCGACCAATGCACGTACCAGGAAAGGCAAGCGCAAGACGGTCGCCGGCAAGAAGAAGGCTACCAAGAAGTAGTGACACGAGTAATTCAGCAATAAGAGAGATTAAATAGCGACAGACTCATGGCAACAGCGAGCAGGAAAAAAAAGAAAGTAAAGGTTACGCCTGAAGGTACCGTGCATATCAAGGCGTCGTTCAACAACGTCATGGTGACGATTACCGATACGCTCGGCAATACGGTTTCATGGTCCAGTGCGGGCAAGAACGGCTTCAAGGGTTCCAAGAAAAATACCCCCTATGCCTCACAGGTGACCTCCGAAGCAGCAGCCAAGGAAGCATACGACCTCGGCATGCGCCACGTCGATGTGCTCATCAAGGGACCCGGCGCAGGCCGCGATGCCGCGATCAGGGCGCTCCAGGGCGTCGGTCTTGAAGTGAAGACGATCCGGGACATCACCCCGCTTCCGCACAACGGTTGCAGGCCGCCCAAGCGCAGAAGGGTCTGACGGTTATCATCAAGAATTATCAATGAAGCAATTGCTATGGCACGATTCAGAGGCTCAATTACCAAGGTTTCTCGCAGGTTAGGGATAGCTCTTTCTCCGAAAGCTGAAAAATATCTCGAAAGACGCCCGTATGCTCCTGGCGAGCACGGACAGTCCCGCAAGGGCAAGGTGTCGGAATACGCACTGCAGCTCCGCGAGAAGCAGAAGATGAAATACCTCTATGGTATTCTCGAAAAGCAGTTCAGGATTTACTACCGCAAGGCGGTCGCACAGCGCGGCGTCACCGGTGACAACCTCGTGAAGCTTCTCGAGAGGCGTTTTGACAACGTGGTCTTCCGCTGCGGTTTCTCCCCTTCACGCGCCGGTGCCCGTCAGCTCGTTACGCACGGACACCTGCTTATCAACGGCAAGAAGGTTAACATTCCGTCATACCTCGTCTCCCCCGGAGACCTTATCGAGTTCAGGCAGAAGAGCCGCACTCTTGACGCGGTTGCCGATTCGCTGAACAAGGCTTCGGATGCAAGGATTCCGTTATGGATCCAGGTCGACAAAGCAAACAGGAAAGCCGTTTTCCTCGCAGTTCCTGAACGCGAAGCGGTACAGGAGCCCTACAACGAACAGCTGGTCGTCGAGTTGTACTCCAAGTGATATTTTTGAGAATCCTTAAGGTATCAAGACTATGATATATCAGATGCAGATGCCTGCAAAGATTGAAGTGGATGAAGCAACCCACACTGGCAGCTATGGGCGTTTTATTGCCCAGCCGCTGGAACGTGGATATGGAGTTACGCTTGGCAATGCGATGAGAAGGGTCCTGCTTGCCTCTCTCCCCGGTACGGCCATCACCGGAATCAAGATCGATGGTGTGTTTCATGAGTTTTCTACGATCGACGGTGTCCGTGAGGATGTTCCTGAAATCGTGCTGAACCTGAAAAAGGTTCGTTTCAAATCGAACTGCAAGCGCAGCTGTAAAACGAGCCTGACGCTGACCGGACCAAAAGAGTTCATGGCCAGCGACATCGTTGCACAGGAAGGTGAGTTTGAAGTCCTCAACAAGGATCTGCATATCGCCACGATCAACTCCGATGCAGCCGTGAATATCGATATCTACATCGGCAGGGGCCGCGGTTACGTGCCGGCGGAAGATAACCGGAGCGAAGGCATGCCCATCGGGTTCATTGCCATTGATTCGATCTACACCCCGATCAAGAACGTCAAGTTCATCGTGGAGAATACTCGCGTGGGACAGCGTACCGACTATGAGAAGATGATTCTCGATGTCGAGACTGACGGTTCGATCACTCCTGATGACTCGATCAGCCTTGCCGGTCGCATCATCAACGAGCATTTCACCTTTTTTGCCGATTTTTCACCTACCGAAGAGGAGTTCTCGGAAGAGGAGTACAAGCAGCTGGACGACGAGTTCGAGAGCATGCGGAAGCTTTTCCAGACAAAGATCGAGGACCTCGACCTTTCGGTACGCTCCCACAACTGCCTGAGGCTTGCCGAAATCGACACCCTCGGCGACTTGGTTTCCAGGAGGGAGGACGAACTGCTGAACTACAAGAATTTTGGCAAGAAGTCGCTGACGGAGTTAAAGGAACAGTTAGAGAAGTTCAACCTCAAGTTCGGGATGGACATCACCCGTTACCAGATGAAGGGTTGATCGCAGGCAATTTGTTTTATTGAATCGATAAGAGCGGAAACAAGATATGCGTAAAGTTAAGCCAGCAAGAAAACTTGGGAGGACGGCCGCCCATAGAAAAGCAACACTGTCGAATCTTTCGACCCAGCTGTTGCTGCACAAGCGCATCGAGACGACCGAGGCAAAGGCCAAGGAGACGCGCAAGGTTGTAGAGAAAATCATCACCAAGGCAAGGAAAGGTACCCTTCACGCCCAGCGCGAGATCTTCAGCGCCCTGCGTGACAAGGACGCGGTTCGAGCCCTCTTCGAAGAGATTGTTGCCAAGGTTGGCGATCGCAACGGCGGTTATACTCGTATAATCAAACTCTGTCCCCGTTATGGCGATGCCGCCAAGATGGCCGTGATCGAGTTGGTTGACTACGCCGAGGCCCCGTCAGCAAAGCAGAAGAGCACGAAGCAGGATCGTGCAAAGCGCGTCAGGGGTTCCAGGAAAGCCGAAGAGGCTCCGAAGGGACCGGACGAAGCCGCAGAGTAATCGATCGTAGCGCCGCTTGCGGCGTTAAAAAAACTGATAGTCATCGTGTGCAGGGTGAGTTCTTCACCAGCGTGCGATGACTATCTGCTTTTCTGTGAACAACGGACTGATCTCGCCGATCGGCAGCTGGTCGACCGAAGCGGGGAACTCCATGTGCTTTCCCCTCGCCAATACCGCCTCTCCGATCTCCTGGTCCAGGCTCCCTCCTTTCAGGCAGATAAGGACACCGCTGCGCTTCAGCAGCTTCGACGCGTATCCGCACAGCTCCTCTAACGGCGCTACCTGACGGCTCAGCACCGTGTCGAACGACAGCCCCTTGAGCTCTTCAACGCGTGAATGCATAGTCATCACGTTTTTCAGCCCCAGCTCCTTCGCCATGGCTTTGCAGGCGGCAATCTTCTTGCCTGTGGAATCTACCAGCAGGAACGTGGTCTCCGGAAACAGGATGGCCAACGGGATGCCAGGCAGGCCTCCACCGGTGCCCAGGTCGAGCACCTTCTCGCCCGCCTTGAAATCATGCACACGGCAGATCAGCAGGGAATGGAACACATGCTTCAGGATGACCGGAGCGTCCTCCTTGCGGCTGATCAGGTTGACCCGTGTGTTCCACTCTTCAAGGAGTCGGGTATAGCTGACAAGTTTTTCGAGCATCTCGCCGGATGCCGGTATGGCATGGTCCCGGCAGAGTTCTCGTATCAGTTGCAGGTCGTTCTGCATGTCGTATCTATGGTAATTCGGTCGTTTGAAAAAATGACGACAACATGAAAAAACGATATTTTGCCGCCATTGGCAAATGTTTAGACCCCTCGTTGCCCTGATGGCTGTATCACGGTAAAATTTATTGTACATTATCTGTATGTCATAACCCAGGGACACGATAGAGACCCTTCGATTTAGCTTCGCATGATCAAGATTTCCGACAGTCACGTATATGCCGTCATCATGGCGGGGGGCATTGGCAGCAACCTCTGGCCATTGTCGCGCAAGAAAACTCCCAAGCAGTTCCTTCACCTGTTCAATGGGGGCACGATGCTCCAGAACACGGTCGAGAGGATTTCGGGGGCCGTACCTCTTGAAAACATCTTCATTATCACCGGCAAGCAGCACGCTCGCAGCATCCATGAGTACCTGCCAGGCTTCGATGCACGAAACGTCATCGTCGAGCCCTGCGTGCGGGATACCGCTCCATGCATCGCTCTGGCGACGACCGTGATCAGGAAGCGGGACCCTGACGCCGTGACGGTCGTGCTTCCTTCAGATCATCTTGTATTCGATGAAGAGCAGTTCCTGAGAACGGTCAGGAAAGGCGTTCAGCTGGCCAGGGATAAACAGGGTCTCGTGACTATCGGTATCAATCCGGACCGTCCTGAAACCAGGTATGGATATATCCAGGCCGAGCCATCGATCATGATCGAGGACGAGGGTTCCCTCTATCCGGACATTCAGCAGTACAGGGTGAAGACTTTCGCCGAAAAACCGGATCTCGTCACGGCGCTCCAGTTCCTGCAGAGCCGGGATTTCTGGTGGAACAGCGGCGTGTTCATCTGGCATGTCGATACCATCGACCGTGAGTTCAGCCGTTCGATGCCCGAACTGCACAAGGACATGGCGACGGTGCATTCATTTCTGGGCACGGATCGCGAGGAGTCCGTCATCGAGGATGTCTACAGCTGGATCCATCCGATATCGGTAGATTACGCCATCATGGAGAAGGCTGAAAAGGTATTCATGCTCGCGGGAAGTTTCGGCTGGACCGACCTGGGGTGCTGGGATGAGGTGATCAAGGTCCACGGCGACGAAGGGCGCGAAAAGGGCGGCCCCGAGATCGTCAGAATCGACTCGGAGAATGTGTTCATCAGGAAGCCCGGCGAGAAGGCGGTGGTGGTCATCGGTGTCAAGGATCTCATCGTCGTCGATACACCTGATGCCTTGCTGATCTGCAATACGGGTACATCGCTCGAAGTGCGCAAGGCGGTGGATGTGCTGCGGCGGGAGGGGCTGGACCAGTATTTGTGAAAAAGAGGATGACCTGAGTGGACAGAAAATGAAAAAGCCGGTGGACCACCGGCTTTTTCATTGAAACGGCATGTCGCATCATTCCTATTTCTTCGACCAGGTGGTGCCCTCCTTTGTGTCCTTGAGTTCGATGCCTTTGGCGATCAGCAGGTCGCGGATGGTGTCGCTCATGGCGAAATCCTTCCGGGCGCGGGCCTGGCTTCTCAACTCGAGCAGGACGGACATCACCTCGCCGAGGATCTCCCCTCCTTCGGCCCCATCTCCGGTCATCAGCGCTTCGCGGCTTTTCAGGATGCCCAGCACCTCTCCAGCATAGGTTTCGAGGTAGGCAAGCGCCCTGGCTGCGGCATCGGCTGAAAGCCCTTCAGGTCGGTCGAGTGCACCGTTCAGCGCTTTTGAGAATTCAAAGATAACCGAAATAGCCACCGGTGTGTTGAAGTCGTCGTTCAGTGCGTCAGTCGTCTTCTCCTCGAACCCCGCCATATCGAGCGAACCGCTACCGGCTTTCGTTTCGAGAAGACGCCTGGCGGTCTCATGGAGCTTCTCGAGGCCCGACCGGGAAGCACTGATGGCGGCATTCGAGAAGTCGAGAGGTGAGCGGTAATGCGATTGAAGGATGAAGAACCTGATGACCATCGGGTCGAAGGTTTTGAACAGCTCCTTGAGGGTGATGAAGTTGCCGAGCGATTTACCCATCTTTGTGCCGTCGACCGTCACCATGTTGTTGTGCATCCAGAAGCGCACGAAAGGCTTGCCGGTGGAAGCTTCGGCCTGTGCGATCTCACAGTCGTGGTGCGGGAACTTGTTCTCCATGCCGCCGCCGTGGATGTCGATAGTCTCGCCGAGGTACTTCATGGCCATGGCCGAGCATTCGACATGCCAGCCGGGATAGCCTTCGCCCCAGGGAGACATCCACTTCATGATATGGCCAGGTTCGGCCCTCTTCCACAGGGCGAAATCGGATGGATTCTTCTTGTCGCTCCGTTGCTCTATGCGACCCCCGGACTGGAGAGCAGCCTGGTCGGTCCTTCCCGAGAGGCGGCCGTAGCCGGAGAACGATTCGACCGAGAAGTAGATGTTGCCATTCGACTCGTAGGCGTGGCCATTCTCGATCAGGCGGGCGATGAGCGCAATCTGTTCGGGAATATGACCAGTGGCTGTCGGGGCGATGTTGGGGCGCAGCACCCCGAGGCGGTCCATATCCTCAAAGTAGCTCCGGGTGTAGAACTGCGCGATCTCCATCGGGTCGATCATCTCGAGCCGGGCCTGCTTCTGGATCTTGTCCTCTCCCTCGTCGGCGTCGTCTGTCAAGTGCCCTACGTCGGTGATGTTCTGCACGTAACGGACCTTGTAGCCGAGATGGCGCAGCCAGCGCACGACTATATCGAACGAGACGTAGCTCTTGGCGTGTCCGAGGTGGGCATGGCCGTAAACCGTAGGTCCACAGACGTACATGCTGACCAGGCCTGGCATGATCGGATCGAATTGTTCTTTGCTTCGGGTGAGGGAGTTATAAATGGACAGAGATGACATGCGTATATGAAATGTGTGGGTTTTTTAAGCTCCCGCTTCAGGAAGTCAGGTATGTCATAAAAGTTAAACATTTGATTTTTTCGGGCAAGGCTTTTCAGCTCAGCCTTTCCGACCCAAAAAAGGGGGACGGTATTCAAAAAATTCACTTATCAGCATGATCGGTTAAATGAATAGCACTTTGATCGTACCCTCAGATTAGCAATAATATGCATCATGATTGCTAATTATACAGTTCGAGTTGCCCCATTCGAAGGCAGCCAGAATACTCGGGATATCGATAGCTGGCAAGACTATTTGGTTTGTTTTTAACTGAATAAATTGAATACCGTCCCTCAAGTCTACCCAACGCACCGTTAGTGGCCGACGACGCCTGGGAAATGAAGCGCAATTAATCAGTGTCAGCGACATCCACGAAGTTAGGCTTCAATACACAGGGGCATCCTGTCTCGTGAGTAGCGACTATTTTAATAGAGTGAAAAAGAGACAATTGATTTTTCCTACCCTCGTGAGGCATTGAGTATGCCTGGTTGGCAAAGGATGAAAAAACGTTGATCAGAAAGGGATTCTGGGAGAACGGTCAATGGCTGGTGATACGGCGCGCCAACTGGGCGTGAGAACCAACTCGGTATACCATATTCTGAAATGAAAATGACATAATATTATATTTTATGCGTTCTGATTTTATAAATTGCTTAAGGAGATTGGGTTAAATTTGGTAAAGAGCAGTTTGTGTTACTGAACAACGCCCTCACTCCTAGACCTCCCCCCTGATTTCAAACCTTCAGTTTTAAACACAAGGAGCCCCCATGCTTGTTTACTCACTATCCCCCTGCATCACGACGACGAAGGTCGAAGAGTCCAGGGATTTCTACGTCAAATATTTTGGCGCAAAGGTAACTTTCGATTGTGGCTGGTACGTCAATCTTGACTTTGGTGAGGGTTCGTCACTTCAGTTCATGGCGCCTCAACCCAACCAGCCGATTTGCAATCCCGCTGGTTTGACCTACAACTTCTGCGTTTCCGATGTCGAAGCCGAGTTCCAGTCTCTCACGGGAGCTGGATTGGATTCCATCATGGCCATGGAAGACCATCCCTGGGGAGATCGAGGATTTGCCGTTCTGGACCCCAACGGCATCGTACTCTACATCTTCTCCGTGCGCGAACCAAGCCCTGAGTTCAAGCAATACTACAAGTCCTGATTTCAGGTTCATCGTTCGCATCTCAAGACTACTTGAAGCGTCCAGGATCGATAAGATATCCGTCTTCTCGATCCTGGGCGCTTCGATAAAAAAGAAGGGACGGTATTCAAAAAATTCACTTATCAACCTAATCGGTCATGTCCGATCGGTTAAGTGAATGGCGCTCTGATTGAGCAAAGCCTTTTTACCCTCAAGAGATTAGCAATAATGGAAACCAAGATTGCTCATTTTAGATTTTAAAGTTCGAGTTCACCCATTCGAAGGCAGACAGAATAACCAGGATATCTACAGCAAGAGTTACCAAGACGATTGGGTTTGTTTTGTAACTGAATAAATTGAATACCGTCCCGCAAGTCCCCCGTGGTTGGTCATCAGGGCGAATGCATATATTTTCGTTCCAGATCCTTTCGTCAGCATTCCTATACGATCAAGAAATGCTTTCCGATCCTGATCGTCGCAAAAAATGCTGCCTTGCTCGATTCCGCGAATCATCACATGGTGAAGCGTTCCTGGCGCATCAAGTCTCGCTCCTCTCGGCATAAACTATCTCCTTTCATGGCTTCAGATATACTTCTACAACTCAATATACAACTGCTTCATTATTTTCAGTAACGGAACAACGTCCCCCATCTTTTTGCGCAGCATCGGATGCCCGATAACAATCCTGTTCGATAGTAGAAAAGGCCATAGATCTCTTCTCCTGTTAGCAATTGTTGATTTTCAGTACATATATCTTGTTGTCACGGCAGTAGACCATCATTCCGTCCGAAAACAAAATGATGGTGTTGACACACAGCCCAACACCAAAAATTCCGTCTGGCCTCGGATCATCCTGATAGATCAGGACTGGTTTGCCTAGCGCCTTGACTGAATACAGCCGCAGGGCTCCGCTACTGTCTCCCAATGCAAGTAGGTCGCCGCGCCATGCCATGGCCGTGAGATAACATATTTCTGCCCCTCCACCGATATCAATGATCTTTCCCGGGATATCACAAACCTTGCGTCCCGTTCCCGCCTCCCAGATAGTTGCTGCAATATGATCAAGGATACGCGGCTGGCCCATCTGGCATTTACCCGTAGCGATGTAACGACCGTCGGGGCTGAAGAGCAGTTCGCGTACTTCATAAATATCTTTGTTGCGACCGCTAATAATTCCATTCGCATCAAGCCGATCCAGATAGTTGTCCGGCTCCCAGTGATAGGCCCAGAAGGAGTTCAGGATTTTGCCAGTGGTGCTATCCAACACATAGACACGGCCACCGGCGGCGATGGTTTTATTATTTTCTGACACCTGCTCCGAACCAGTGCCCATCGCAACGCGCGTTCCATCTGGAGAAAACACGACTCGGTTAATACCTTCAGTTTTAACCGATCGTGATTCCGAAAGATCCACGCCCCAATCGATCGGAATCATTCGCGAGAAAAGCTTCTTGCCTGTCTGGGCGTCAAGAACCGTTAAAAAATCATCGTAATCTCTCTCCCTGCCGGCGATGAGCTCGCCGTCGCTGGACACCGAAAAGAACTCCATTGCCGACCTGTATGTCGGACTCGTATGAGGAACCGGCTGCCCTGGCAAGTGCCGAATCAACTTTCCGGTAAACGCGTCGCATTCCGACAAACAGAAATATTTCGACTGATCGACATACTTCGGATCAGATGATTCTCCTCCTGGCGTTGCGATAATGATCGATCTGTTCGTCAGAAACCGCACGACATGATCAATGTTGTAACGACTGAACAGCATGCACTCATTGATTTTTTCCCACGAACGGGTATCCCAGATCGTAATGGTCGAGCCGTAGTTGCTGAGTGCTGCCAGATATCGACCATCCGGGCTTATAGCGATGTCATCGATATGCATTCTCGTTGACAGCTTAGCGATTTCCTGAATTGCTTCACTTTTTTGCATGCTCATTTCACTCCTAAATTTGCTTGTCACGTAATCAATCGGTGAGGCATCACACGATGTCAACATCATGACGCTGAACATGACAAAAAGAATCGACGGAGTCTTGCGCAAACGTTCCTGAACGCTAAACGCTTGAGTAGCAGTATGTTTGTGGTTATGAATCACGTCATTGCATGTATTCATCGCCATAGCACTGTTAGTTTTTTGCCGTGATGCTGTTTTATACAGCACCGTCGATAATTTCCAGCTCGATGTTGCTGAGTATTCCGCCAGTTTGCGTGATTATAATGACTGACCGATGCTTGACACTGTTGGGTATTACTCTCGTTCTTCCGTGCATCTGGACCGAAAATGTAGTAGCCACCAGGTTGCCATCACTCTCCCTTTACACCAACCCGGTGACCACGGCAGCTTGGTTTGTAATGCCTGTTCTGCTTAATGCAGCGTCGTTCCGAAACACCTCTGCATTAAACGCGATTTCCCAGTACTTCACCCCAACGGTTATAGACTCGAAAATAGGCTTTCCGCCCTCACGCTCACCAGATATCGGACGGTTGTTGTAGTGTTCGATTCCTCGACACTGGGTCTGAATGGGTCTGGTCATATCCAAGAATCTGAATGGGGGTTCAGGGGGGAATCCGGATAATCACTTTATGACAATTTATACTTATTTATCATATATATTATCAAGCTAAATCATCACAATTCAATATCTTTTTCAAGGCAAAACCACCATCATCTGCTCACTTATCCAAACACGAAATCTGGTTTACTGCCGACCTCGATATCCCAAACTCGAGCGACATCGACGTGGGACAGCCCAAGTTCATGAACGAACCTTCGCGACAACTCACTCCTATGCACTGAATATTCTCGGATTCGGCATCGTTGTCACAGCGCATCAATCGATAAGGCCACCTCATCGACAGCAGCCGCCGGCAGATCTCACCAGCCCACCGCCCGAGACTTCCGGCTTTCATCCCTGCTGACGTTGCTCCAGTATAAACACCAGATACACTTTCCGTGCAGCAGCAGCCCAATCACCGGGCTTTTGCAGAACATACTCCGTATCCTAAATTCCCGGCCGATTTATAACCATGTCCCCCGCAAGCCTTTGAAAAACTGACTGTTATGTGCAAATAAGCCTTTGATTTTCCCTGAAACATAGTTATATTAATAACTATAACTAAGGAGGAAATCATGGCATATCAAGTCCATCATCTCAACAAGAAAACCGGCATCACTTACGTCTATGAGGCTGTCTCGGTCTGGGACAAGGAGCTCAAGCAGGCCCGGAACAAACAGGTCTGCGTTGGCAAGATCGATCCGGTGACCGGGGCTTTCGTCCCGTCAAAGCGGCTCGATCCTAATCAGGCTGCCGTTCGTGACCCTGCCGTGACCGCTGCGGTGCAGGTGATCGGGCCAACCTTTGTGCTTGAACCTATCGCTGACCGTATCGGATTGCGTTCCATCCTGAAGTCGGCATTCCCGGAGTCGCACGAGCAGCTCTTTGCCATGGCCTGTTATCTGGCCACCGAGGGCGGTGCTCTGAGTTTGTGTTCATCTTGGGCCAAGGGACATTTGCCGGAGCTTGCCCCATCGCTCAGCAGTCAGCGAATCAGCGAATTGCTGGCCGCCGTCAGTGCCGACCACAAGCAGACCTTTTTCGCCAAGTGGATGAAGAAGCGCATGGCAGACGATTACCTCTGCTATGACAT